>SAMEA5043647__coassemble_186_pt1 | contig 13885 bp, 10 predicted proteins | sample SAMEA5043647__metabat2_low_PE_001 | metagenome-assembled genome bin SAMEA5043647 (sample SAMEA5043647) | Gadus morhua | reverse complement strand
CCGCCTAAGCGAGGTATTTTATGCATTCATTTAAACTAAATTTCTTATGCTGCTTTTTTAGGTAGGCTAATGTGCAGTAAAATATAACCAACAACTGCCGCTAGGGTTGATCCCATTAAGATGCCTAATCGAGCTAATTTATCAAATTCAGGGTTCGCACCACCAAATGCCAGTGATGAGATAAAGATCGACATTGTAAAACCGATACCACAAAGAACTGAAACCGCGAATATGTGCTTCATGTTAACTCCAGCAGGCAACTTAGCAATACCTGATTTCACAGCAACATAACTAAAGCTAAAGATACCTAATGGCTTACCTAAGAACAGACCTAACGCGACACCCAGTGGCAGTGTTGTCGTCAAGCTATCTAATGACACACCATCTAATGAAATACCTGCGTTCGCGAATGCAAACAACGGTAAAATACCAAAAGCAACATATGGATGAAGTGCATGTTCCATGTGTTTTAGAGGTGAACGCTCGCCTTTTTTACCTTTTAAAGGAATAGCAAAGCCTAATACCACACCCGCTAACGTCGCATGAACTCCAGATTGTAAAACACTAACCCACAGAATAAAGCCAACTAATAAATACCAACGTATTTTAGATACATGCTTTGAATTTAGTAGGAATAAAATCCCCGTCATTACAAAGCCAATCACAAGTGCTAATACTGATAAATCACTGGTATAGAAGAAAGCAATAATTACAACAACACCGAGGTCATCGATGATTGCAAGTGCCAGTAAAAAGACTTTTAAGCTTACAGGTACTCGGTTACCAAGTAATGCCATGATACCTAAAGCAAAAGCAATATCAGTGGCAGCAGGAATAGCCCAACCAGATAACGCTTCTGGATCACCCATATTAAACGCAACATAAACCAATGCAGGAGCAAGCATGCCACCAACAGCAGCAATTGCAGGGAAGATAGCCGTTTCTTTTGATTTAAGAGCGCCTTCAAGAAGTTCTCTTTTAACTTCAAGACCTATCAATAAGAAGAAAACAGCCATTAGACCATCATTGATCCAATGTGACACCGACATGCCACCAAGATAAGTATGTAAAAATGTATCGTACATTGGCGCAAAAGAAGAGTTTGCAATAATCATCGCAATTGCAGCTGCAATCACTAAAAGAATCCCACCTGCAGATTCTAATTTGAAAAAATTCTTAATAACATCACTCATGAGATGCCCTTTTTATAATTATAGTTTATTGAAAAACGAATAGTGAAAGTCTACCCGTTGCTTAATATCAATAATAATCGCTTGTTCAGAGCATAAACATCGGAAAAACCGAAGTATTCACGCTTATACAAAGTATTAGCCGTATTATTTATTCAATTAATAACCGGTTAATTGCATAAATCCGGTCACTTCGTGAGAACCGGATGTCGTAATCGGTCCTTGCCAATAAGGTATTAACGTATTTAACCATTGTTCATCCCTGACTACTTGAGTCGTTAAATTTATATCGTATTTAGGAATATTAATTATCCATTGTAAAGGTAACTTACGTCCATCCTTCAATTGTCTTGCAGGTAACGTTTGGAAGCTAATCTCATTAGACGTTAAAGGAACATGGCTACCATTTTTGTATAATAACGAACCATAACGGTAAGGTTCTTGGCCTTGATGACGGTATTGAATAACCAGTAACTTACTGTCTTTATTTAAATTAATAATAAACCAATCCCAACCTTGTTGGTTTTCATCCAATAAACCACTTCCCCATTCATGCTCAAGTATGCCTTTTCCAACAAATGAATAGACTTTATTATCAAGCGTTACATTACCTCGCACCGCAAGAAATGGGGCCATATATTCATAAGACGCAATCGGCATTAAATCGTGTTTTTTAGAATACCCTTGTTCGCCAAGCGGAATAACAGGTCCTTCCTGATTAATCGATAATTTAATTGAAAAATCTTTAGCGCCCGCAGTGACAACAGCGGGAAATGGCGTTCGACCTAAGCTTCGCCACTGCCAATCATCAATCCACACTCGATAAGGCCGCTGACTGATGCCTGCTTGCCCTATTCCACCTCTTGCGACTCTCTCTCCTACCCATTTACCATCTTCAGTCGTCACTACGACTTTAGCGATATACAGTTTAGGATCTAACCAGCCTTTCGTCTCTCTATCATCGCTTGATATACGAAAAATCGTCCATTGAATTCCGATGGTATCACCCGTGCTGCTAATACCATTGACTGTCATCATCCATTGTTCATGCTGAAAATTAGGGTGCTCTCGGTAATCTTTTGGGAAAGCTAAAGGATACCCAGGCAAAACAGGGTTAAAATACGCATTATTTGACTCGGCAAAAATCGTATTAATTTCATTCTTACCTCCTTCATCCACTTCATGCCAATTTATGTAATAAGCAGCAGAAAAAGAAAATACAACGATAAGAATAAACAGTGACACCTTTAGGCTGGTTTTTTTCTCTTTATTCATCGCCATTATAAAGACTCTCTTAAAGACGTAATCGCTTGTCGTCTAGTCACTCGCCATACCGTTGCCGAACCTGCAACCGTTAGAGCAAGCAAAGCCCATCCAAAAGTAGCTAAATATTCCATAGGGAAATAATTAATTTCCATCGTCCAACCAAATGCATATTTCATTACGATATCAATGAGTAATTGAGATAAGAGAATGCCAAGAGGCAACGCAATTAAAATCGTCAACAATCCAATAGCCAATAATTGCAATCCACCGAGCATAATGAGTTCTTTGCCTGAAAGGCCCAAGCAACGTAACAACGCCGTTTGCCGCTGACGAGAGGTTTCCCCGACTAAAGTAGCAAAAAACAGACCAAACACAGCAATAACTAACGTTAAATTACCTAAGGTTCCCGTTACGATAAAAGTCCGATCAAACACCTTCATCGCTTGTGTTTGAATATTGTTATTATCAACGACTTGTTCGACTGGTAATCTGTATTTTTTAAGCACTCGGCCAATCAATTGAGTTCGTTTGCTTTCATCAGTAAGCACAACACCAATACCGGTGGTTCCTTGCCCACCAAAGGCCTTTAGCCAAGCATTGTGCGTAAGCATTAACTGGTTGTACTGATTTCCATAATCATAATAAACCCCAGATATTTGCCAATTGTCACCAACCGGAGCCGGTAGATCCAAGTAATCTCCCGGTTTTAAATCCCATTTCAGAGCCATTGATTCACTAATCAACAAACTGCGAGAGTGGTGTAATGAATCCCAATATTCAGGAATGGCCACTTTCATGGTTAATGCATTTTTCTCACCAGGCGATGGACCTGTACTTAAAATCTCTAAATTGCCATACTCGGTCTGATAATCAATTTTCCATTGACGCCATACTTCTTCAACTTCTGGTTGTTTCTCTAGCCAATAAGTAATTCGACTCGCAGAAGCCTTACTCGGTTGTATATAAATATCGGCAGCTAAGCGTTGTTCAAGCCAATCGTTAGTCGTTGCCCTAAAGCTACCCACCATCGTTTCAACACCAATATTAGACGCAAGGGCTAACATAAATGCCATCGCAGCGACGCCTCGATAACTTAAACTTGCAGACGAATCGGCAAAAAACCATCGCGCTTTAGGCGACGGTAATTTGTAAGAAAGCCAATCAAATAATTTTAAAATAATAAATGGAGTCAATAATCCAACCCCCACCATTAAGAAACCAATAAGAATAAATCCATGCTCATGGCTATGAGGCAATAAATGAATTAAATACGCTGCAACACAAAATACGCAGGCAATAATGGCCTGAACTTCAAATTCTTTCCCTGCAAAACGAACCAATGATAAACGAGCAGTTAATCGAATAGGTTCGATACTAAGCAAGCGGTATAACGGCCAACCACACGCTAAAATACAGCCAAGAATCGCCATCCATAAGCTTTGATAACTCCAGCTCCAACTCCACGTAATTAGCAAATCAACATCCGCGTTGTAGAGTGAATATAAGCTATTAGAAACCGTAGGCATTAACTCATTAGCAAGCAATACCCCAAAGAAATTACCGCTTAACCAACCAATAAGTACCCACAACATCACCTCGGCACTCATCGCAAATATCAACTCTTTTGTTGATACGCCAATTTGTCTTAATGTTCCAACTAAAGGCTGACGTTGAATAAAAGAAAGCGACATTGCTTGGTAAAAAATAAATAAACCAACAACAAAAGAAAGCATACCCATCGCAAATAGGTTGGTATGAAATGCTTTTGTTAATGCGGTTAAACCAGATTCTTTATGTGTATCGAGCTGTAACCCTCTTGGTAGCATTCGTTCTAATCTATCGGCTTCTTTTTCGGACATTTCACCGCACAGTAAAACATCAAAACCTGCCTTATGACCCAGCATTCGAGTTAATGAAATATCAGAAAAAAGTCGAGATCCTGAGAGTCGATTAAATTTATCAACGATGACAGGACCAAGATTAGATTGATTTTCAAGTTCAATATAATCGCCATCACTTAAGCTAAAATAAGACGCTAAAGGTTGGCTAATAAGAACAGGAAACGGCGGACGCATTAACGACAACAAATTCTCATTGCTTGCTACGCTATTTTTTGAAATCTGCATTAATGCGACAGGATCAATACCAACCAACGAGATATCAATATCATTGGTTGTTTCTAAATGCTGAGTTTGAACCGGCATACAGGAGGTGTAGCCCGCTCGACGTAAATTAATATAGAACGCTTGAGGAATCGTGATGTTTTCTTGAATAGAGCGAATACGATTAGGAAAAGGATTAGAAAAGAGTTTCTCGCCTTCGCTATAGCTTATCTTTGCATGGTGATTAATGGCTAATACACCCACAAGAAGCGATACGCCAAGTGTTAAACCAAGCCATACTAAAAATATTTGTAATGGGTGGCGACGGTAGTGTCCTAAAAGTGCCCTAACTACCGGAAATGACATCTAATTTTCCTCCTTGCAGTTTAATAAGCCCATCCATATGATTCGCTACTTTTTCACTGTGAGTAACCAATAATAAAGTGCAATGAAGATCGCGAGAAAGGCGAGTAAGCAATCGCATTACTGCTTCGGCATTTTTTTCATCTAAACTGCCCGTAGGTTCATCGGCAAGTAATAACTTTGGTTCCATATACAATGCACGAGCGATCGCGGCTCGCTGTTGCTGCCCACCAGAGACTTCTTCAGGGTATCGACCTAAAAGCGGCATTAAATCTAACGCTGAGATAATTTGACGCCACAAAGCATCATCATCACGCAGCCCTTTTAATTGACGACAAAAACGAATATTATCCGCAACGCTTAAGGTAGGAAGAAGATTAAATTGCTGAAAAATAAGCCCTATATTATTGCGTCGATAAGACGTTCTAGCACTTTGTTTTGGAGAGTGCATTGAAAAGCCAGCAATATCGATCTCGCCACTGTCAGCGCTATCAAGTCCGGCAATCAAATTTAGGAGGGTACTTTTGCCCGAGCCACTTTCGCCCATTAAAGCAATTTGAGCGCCTTGCTCGATTGTTAACTCTGCTCCTTGAAGAATTGGATGAAATTCACCACCATCCACATACCCTTTATTCAGGTTTGTCAGCTTTAACATGTACCCTCTCAGAAGATTATTTGTGATATCCGTAACAGAATTTACAGCAAAACCCTTCTTTCATAAAGCCTTTTGTATATCTACTTCATATATAAAGAAAAAATCTATATTTCATTACGCATCCACCAAATTTCTAATCCATTTTTTCGATCTCATTCGATGGATGGATCCAAACCATTTTACAATTTCTTCAACCACAAATAACGCATAAACGTATTCAGGGGCTAATCCTAAGAATAATGCACCAATAGTCGCAACGGGGATCCCTATCAACCACTGAGAAACAATGTCTTGGTAAAGGCAAAACTTAACATCACCACCTGCACGTAAAATGCCAACAATAGCTGTTAATGGCACACTGCGGATCACAATAATCACAGCTAAAATCGCCATGAACTTTTCAGCAATCATTCTTGTTTCGTCACTTAACGCAGGAAACATATCCAAAATCTGATGTTGAAATAGCATCACAAATAAAGCAATAACAACACTGGTGGCCACACTTAATGCAAGCACTCCCCACCCTTGGTAATACACGGCTTCATATTTCTTAGCACCCAGTTGATTACCAATAAGCACAGAGGCAGCACCTGCTGCACCAATAAGAAAACTCAACGCAATAGATTCAATTGGAGAAATCACAGACAATGCCGCTAAGCCCTGAACACCAGATTGCCCCATAATCGCGTGGTAAGTAAAAATACCCGCCGCCCAAACTAAAAAGTTAAACGTAGTCGGTAAGGAAAGTGATAAAAACTTAGCTATCTTAGGCCAATTAATCACCGCTTTAATGTCATCAAAACCAAAACTTAATAAATGCGATTTACGGTAAAGGTAACCATACAAAAATACGATTTCAATAACACCACTGATCAATGTTGCCCAAGCTGCACCTTTAATGCCCATTGCTGGAGCACCTAAATGACCAAAAATAAGTACCCAGTTAAAAAAGACATTAGCAACAATACCAATACCACTAAAAAAAGTACTCACACCCGGTTGATGGATCGATCGTAAGCCTACCGCCATACTGCTACCGCATGACACTACGTACATCGTCAGTGCCGTGATCAATAAGTAATCCGCACCTAAATCAATAACCTCTTGAGAATCGGTCGCTAATGACATGATTTGATGAGGCATAAATAAAAACAAAGCGACGGCAATAGTGGCCATTGCCATGCTCACCATCCAAGTCAGTGCCGTACTTTGTCGAACGCCTTCTCTATTTTGTGCCCCCCAATACTGAGCCGTTAATAACGCGCCCCCCGTGGTCACGCCAACCAACATTATCGTTGTTACAAACGTAGCACGGCTGGCTACGCCAACGGCAGCAATCTCAGCTTCACCTAATTGACCCAGCATCAATACGTCCACTAAGCCTCGACTAGAGAACATAATATTTTGCAGAGCAATAGGTATTGCAATAAGAATTAAACGCTTAAGGAAATCACCGCGAGTATGTGCGATAACATTAGAAAGGAAGACAGACATACAGAACCTCAGATAAACAACAAATTAACTATTTGCACTGCATAAGATCCATTAGGTATATGCCTACAAATTGTACTAGAATCAGAAAGTAATTAATATTTATATTCATTAGGTTAAGGAGTAATCTTGAATAAAGAAAACACCATCATGATCGTCGGTGCTTCAGGCTATATAGGATCACAATTGATCCCATTATTATTGCAGCAAGGTCATACCGTCATAGCCTGTGCTCGTAATATTGATTACTTGACTGACAGAGTATCTGAACACCCTAATTTGCATTGCCATTATCTTGATCTAGAAGACACCAACGCAATTCAACCACTCATCGATCAATGTGATATCGCTTACTTCTTAGTTCATGGCATGTCACACGGCCATGACTTTATTGATTACGAAGTGTCTCTTGCTGAAAACTTTAAAACGGCAGCCGAAAAATCAACACTCTCTCGTATTATTTATCTTAGTGCATTACAGCCAGAAGGTTATCAATCTCAGCATTTACTCGCTCGAAAAAAAACGGGGGAATTACTACGTTCAACAGGCATTCCTACCATCGAAATAAATTCAGGGATCATTATTGGTACAGGTTCAGCCGCCTTCGAAATAATGACGGATTTTGTTAACCACTTCCCGTTATTAATTTGCCCTATTTGGATTAACTCTCAAGCAAACCCTATCGCGATTGATAATCTCAATTACTACCTTATTCAGTGTATTGATTTTCCATTAACTCACTCAATTACCTTAGAAGCTGGTGGACCTGAAACCGTTAGCTATCACGATTTATTTCATCTCATTGCTAAACGTAATCATCGTTCAATTAAAATAATTCCGACTCGCTTTATTAGCCCTGGCTTTGCTGGACTATGGCTAGGTATGGTGACTTCTGTGCCTTCGGATTTAGGAAGAGCATTGCTTGCTGGTATTGATCACGATCTCATTGCCGACAATACCGCGATACAGAAAATCTTCCCTCAACCTTTATTGTCTTTATCTGATGCCGTAAACAAGGCTCAAGAGACAAATGATGAAACCATTCAAACCGAAATATGGGGGTTTGATCCTAGTGCATTAAAACGCTGGAAGTCTGATTATGGTTTTTACCCAAAGCAAGCCGGGGCAAGTTTTACGACCACCGCAACAGCAAAACAGCTTTGGCGTGTTATCGCTCGTCTTGGTAGTAAAGAAGGGTATTTCTTTGCTAATGCATTATGGCGAACCAGAGAATGGTTAGACCCATTACTTGGTGGCTCTTTCCCTGTGAGAAGAAGACCCGAATCAGGGAGCGTACAATTAGGTGATTATATTGATTCATGGAAAGTCATCCGCTGCGAAGAAAACAAGTTTCTTTCACTGCTTTTTGGTATGACGGCACCAGGACTTGGCCGCCTAGAGTTTTCAATCAAAGACATTGATGAACACCATCGTCAACTTGACGTCCGTGCATGGTGGCACCCAAAAGGGTTTTGGGGATTAATGTACTGGTTCGCTATGTTCCCAGCTCATTTATTTATTTTTAAAGGAATGGTAAAAGCCATTTGTAAAAAAGCAGAAAAAGAAGAGTAAACAAACAACCACAAAATAAAAAAACGCAGAATATCTGCGCTTTTTATCGAACAATGAAAGTACCGATTCTGTTATTTTTTCACATTAAATGAAAATGGCGTTTCACCTAATTGAATACCGTGGTTATTTGGATAAATTAAATATTCACCATGGTATTTTACTTTTGATTTATAGTCAGAACGCTTATGTACTATCAAACCGTGCTCAAAAGCCGATTCAACAAACTCATGATGATTACCACGAACATAACACGTCAACGGCTTCACAAGCAGTTGATTTTCAACATCATCCCCTTCAAAACACGATGCTAATTGCGTCGCACAGATAATCAACGAATGATCACCATCTGAAAACAAAGACGCTTTTTCTAAAATTTCAAAATCTGTCGTTACACACCATTCTTTTTCTTCTAATGACTCACACCACCCCATTACTACTGATTTAGTAATTGGAGTCACGGTGTCAATAGGCGCTAATGCTTGATACAAGCGAGAATAATGTTCAAAACGAACGGGAAGCTCAGTTCCAGTCCCTTTCGTACGGCCTTCTTTTTGCCAAGTCTGCAAATCTTTGACGACACAACGAGAAAAACGCTGTGATTTAATCGCAGTGGTCACCCATCGGATCAAAAAGTGATTTGCACTTACCGGATTTTTCGGTAAGCGTCCACTGTCCTTACTTTCTTGTAAGTCAGTAAGAGCTTCATTAATTACTTTTTGAATTTCTTGATAATAGTGCACTGTGTTTGTCTCATTACTCATTTACGCTTTACGTCCAAAAACAAAATAACAACCAAAAGATAAGATAGAACATGCTGCCATGGAACTCACCATAGGCCAAGCAGAATCAGCAGGAAACATTGCAATACAAGCGCCAACAAGTGACCCCGTACCAAATCTCAATGTGCCCGCTAATGATGATGCGGTTCCCGCCATTTTAGGGTAGTGGCTTAACAATAAGCCCATCGTATTACTGCCAATCGTCGAGATACAACCCACAAACAATACAACAGGAATAACCGTTCCCCATAGACCCCAGTTTAATAGCTGCCCGACCATCATCAGAATGCCAGCAAACAATTGAATAGAAAGGCCGAACTTAATCATATTATGGGAACCCATTTTTTTAACCATACGACCGTTAATCGCGGTCATAACAATTAAGAAAACAACGTTTAAACCAAATAAATAACCAAAATTAGACACGCTCACACCATAAATATCGATGTAAACAAATGAGCCTGCCGTTAAAAATGAAAACATCCCAGCAAAAGAAAAAGCACCAGAGAAAATCAAACCAAGTGACACTGGGTTTTTAAATAATGAACGGTAATTTCTAAACGACGTCATTAATCTAAAAGGAGAGCGATTCTCTTCTGCCAACGTTTCAGGGATCCGCCAAAGAATCGCAAAAATAGTTAACACGGCAAAAATAGCCAGTAACCAAAAAATTGAACGCCAACCGAACCATACCGCCATGTGTCCACCAATCATCGGCGCGACCAGTGGGGCAATTGTCATGACCAACGTGATGAAAGACATCATGCGGGCAAAATCTTCTTTATTAAACATGTCACGAACAATGGCTTGAATAACCACCGCTGATGCCGCTCCTGCAATCCCTTGTAAAACACGGATATACATTAATGATTCAATACCATCAACCTGTGCACCAATCACCGCACAAATGGCAAAGAGCACCGTACCAATAATTAATACCGGACGGCGACCATAACTGTCAGCCAGTGGCCCATGAATCAGTTGTGCAATCGCAAAGCCGGCCGTATAAGCCGTTAATGTCATCTGAACTGAACCCGCAGATACACCAAGATCCGCCGCAATGCTCGGCATTGCAGGAACATACATATCAATAGCAAGTGGTGTTAGCGCTGAAATAGCACCCAAAATGATGACTAATAAAAGACTTAACTTAGGGGCTTCAGAAAGATCGCTAGCTGAGGATGACATAGGGTTTAGACCAACTAAAAAATAGGGAACAAGAAAGGATTTTTCATGTTATCACGCCCGATTACAACATGCTTTTTATATTCGATCTCTTTGCAAGAATTTACAAAAAAAAGCGGCATGACATTTCTGCCACACCGCTTTTTGTACCCACAAATAACTGGGGTGAATTACTTACTCAAAACCGCTTTTACTTCTTCCGCGGTTAAGTAACGATATTCGCCAGGCTCTAATGAATAATCTAAACCTAAACCGCCAATTTGAGAACGGTGTAAGCCTTCAACTTTATTACCCAACGCAGCAAACATACGTTTAACTTGATGATACTTGCCTTCTTGGATCGTTAATAAAAGCTCGTGCTCTTCTTCATTAACCACTTCCATTGTTGCAGGCATTGTTAAACCAGTTTCACTCTTAAGCTGAATGCCTTCCGTTAATTGCTCAGCGTAATCAGCACCAATTGGCTCATCAAGCCATACTCGGTATGTTTTAGGACACTTACGCTTTGGTGATGTGATTTTATGTGACCATTGGCCATCATCAGTAATCAGTACCAACCCTGTCGTATCAACATCAAGGCGACCAGCAAAGTGTAACTTCTCTAGATTAACTTCATCTAAAAGAGTTAATGCCGATGGGTGCGTACTGTCTTCATGTGAACACACGTAACCATCTGGCTTAAATAGCATAATATAACGAGGACCATGGAATTTAAGCTCACGACCATCCCACTCAACGGTCGAATCGTCAGTTACTTTTACTGAAGTCACTTTTGTTTTTACGCCATTAACAGTGACAGTACCACTTTTAACGATTCGAGTAGCTTCGCTACGGGTAGCACCTGTTGTTTCGCACAAAAATTTATCTAAACGCATGAGAACCTCATTTCAATATTCTGCCGCATTATACCCAAACCACTTAAAGATGCGAGCAACCATAAAAAATTAATGCCCTCCAGCCTCGATTGACCCTGGATTCGAATTCGATTTAACAAAAAACATCATAAATGCAGCAAAACCTAAGAAACATGTCATCATGAAAAACACATCGTTATACGCCATAATTGCCGCGTCTCTTTGCATTGTCAGACTCAATGACGCTTTAGCTTGCAGCATCGCCGTTGCCGGATCACTCCCCTTTGAGACAAACATCGCCGCACTCTGTTGCAAGTGATACCACCCATCTGTACTTACCGTAGTTAAGGTTTCTTTGATATGACCCAAATGTTCGCGGGTTTTGTTATCCAACAGCGTCGCAATAAACGCAATACTAAACGCACCACCCAAGTTACGCAGTACATTGGTAATCGTTGAGGCATCGGCCACTTGATGTTTTTGAATCTCTTCCATCGCAACTAAAGACAGTGGCACCATAATAAATGGGCTACCAATAGCACGCAGCAGCATAGAGAAAATCAATTGATCGCCACCAAAATCATAACTCATGTGTGTGTTTACAAAGCAGCTAATACCGAACATTGCAAAACCAAAAAACACGAGATATTTAGCTTTAATAATCTGAGTTAATTTAGGGACCAATGGGAAAATTAATAACTGAGGAAACCCCATCCACATTAATACTTCACCAATTTCTAACGAGTTATAACCCTGAATTTGGATCATATACATAGGCAACACGTAAATAGACCCCAATAACGCCATCCCTAAAATTAAATAAGCGACACACGACATCGCAAACTGACTTTGTTTAAGTAGCCGCAAATTTACTAACGGGTTTTTATGCTGTAACTCGTTAATCACAAAATAAATTAAGCTAATGGCAGAGATAATCGACAACGTAATAATGAAACTAGAACTGAACCACTCTTCTCTATTCCCTTCTTCTAAAACCACTTCTAAACAACCCAACCCTATCGCCATGGTCGCGATGCCAAACCAATCGGCTTTCAGCAAACTGTCTAATCGTAGCGGTTCATCATCAAGACCATAATTCACCATAAAAATAAGTGCTATCGCAGGGGGAATATTAATATAGAAAATATAATGCCAAGAAAAGTTTTCCGTTAACCAGCCACCCAATGTTGGCCCGATTGATGGTGCAAATGTTGCTGTCACACCAAAGAGAGCCATACCAACCGCTCGTTTATTCAATGGTAATAATTGAACAACAAGAGAAAACGCCAAAGGAATTAATGCGCCACCACTGAAGCCTTGGATCGCACGAAAGACGATCATCGATCCCATGCTCCAAGAGAGTGAGCATAAGACTGACGCCACAGCAAAAATAATGGTGGTCCACGTTAAATAACGACGCTTACCAATCGCGACCGATAGCCAACCACTTAATGGGATAGCGATCATTTCAGCCACAAGGTATGAGGTAGAGATCCATGAACTTTCATCCATGGTGGCCGATAACGCCCCTTGAATGTCTTTTAGTGAAGAGTTGGTGATCTGAATATCCAGAATAGCCATAAACGCACCAAGCAAGCCACCGAACAGAGCTATCCAATGACGTCTTGGGATTTCAGGCTCTATCGGTGTATCCGCTACGTCATTTTGATTTGTGGCTGTTAATTCTTGAGTCATGATTAACCTCGAGTATCAACCGTAGCAACAACAGAAAGCCCAGGAATTAACTGACCATCTAATAAATCAGCATTCAAAATAGTAATTTTAACCGGCACTCGTTGCACAATTTTAGTGAAGTTACCCGTTGCGTTTTCTGGTGGTAATAACGCGAACTTTGCGCCCGTTGCAGGAGAAAAGCTGTCCACAATGCCTTTTAGATGTAGATCCGGGTACGCATCAAGATCCACAAATACTTTCTGTCCTTTATGAATATCGCCTAACTGAGTTTCTTTAAAATTGGCTTCAATCCATACATCAGAAGTAGGAACCAAACTTAGCAACGGCATACCCGCTTGAACAAGCAATCCAACACGTAGGCTACGCTTACCAACAACCCCATCAATCGGTGCGTAAATATTGGTATAAGACAAATTAAGTTCCGTTTGTTTTAACGCTGTTTTGGCTTGATTTAATGCGGCTTCTGCTTGAGCTATTTCACTCTCGATGACGTTGATTTGTTCTTTTGATGCTTGATAATTTGCTTTTGCTGCATCCACATTCGCTAGCGCCACTTTAAGATGAGACACGTTATTGTCCAATTCATCTTGTGACGAGTAATTCTTTTTGATTAACGCCTTCGTGCGTTTTACTTGTTGTTGAGTACGTTCATATTCCGCTTTAGCTGATTCAATTTCACTGGCGGCTTGGCGAATACGAATGTCCTGTAATTTACGCTCTGCGACTAAGTTTT
>SAMEA5043647__coassemble_171_pt1 | contig 14007 bp, 10 predicted proteins | sample SAMEA5043647__metabat2_low_PE_001 | metagenome-assembled genome bin SAMEA5043647 (sample SAMEA5043647) | Gadus morhua | reverse complement strand
CTTCGCCGGTATCGACATCCGTAACAGTCAGTGTGCCAGAGGTTTGAAGTTGAGACTCTTCCGTCACCGCACCAGTATTTGAGCCACCAATGACAGCTGTATCATTAGTGCCATTAACCGTGATTGTTACTTGATGAGGCGTGCCATCGGCTGAATGAACGGTGATGGAATCGGTAGCTGTCGCGCCTTTACCTAACGCTTGAACGGTTGGGTTAGTATTATCTAGATCGTATGTCCAATTACCATTATCTGTTAGGTGGAGAGTACCTAAAGTCCCAACAATGTTGGTATTGGAGAAATGGGCTTCGCCGGTATCGACATCCGTAACAGTCAGTGTACCTGAGGTATGAAGTTGAGATTCTTCCGTCACTGCGCCAGTATTTGAACCCCCAATCACTGCTTTGTCATTAGTGCCATTAACCGTGATGGTCACTTGATGAGGCGTACCATCGGCTGAATGAACGGTGATGGAATCGGTAGCTGTCGCGCTTTTACCTAATGCTTGAACTGCAGGATTAGTATTATCAAGATCGTACGTCCATGCGCCTTTTTCAGTAAGGTGAAGCGTACCGAGTGTGCCGATAATATCAGTATTTGAAAAATGTGCCTCACCACGATCAAAGTCTATTATTGTCAGCTTTCCGGAAACATGAGTTGTCACATCTTCGGTTGTTGTCGCAGAGTCTTTTCCTGAAATAACAGCTTGCTGCTGTGAGTGTTGTGGTGGAGGTGTGTTTAATGTCGTAGGGGGAGTGACCAATATAGCAGGAGCTTGGTTAATTGTATGGTTTTGCACTGGCGTAGGAAGAATTCCAATGGGAGTTATTGCGTGTGAAGCTAAATGAGAGCTACTTCGTGCGCTTGGCGTTATTACGGGTGTGCGCTCGTTCGTATCATCATGAATAGGTTGAATATTGCTCATTTTGTTTTCAGCAATAGGATCTAAAAATGTAATGAGTGATTCATTGTGATGAGGATTTGACTCTTCTAATGTATCGCTTTCTATATTTGAGTTTTTTTCGTCGGCGAATTCTTCTAGTGTAAGTGTTTTAGAAAAAGAAAAACTTGGCAAAATTAGCATCAATTGAGGGTAAAGAGAGAGCCTACTAGCTAAATAACGTTGGCTTTTATTTTTTTTCTTTTTAATCGGTGATTTTTCTTTTCCCGGATCTGAAAATGATTTAGCTTTATTATTTGAGTTTGCTTTATCTGACTGCTTATTCATCCATGGCCTCAGTACACAATATATAACTTATTATAAGTTAAGGATATAGAAGGCAAAAAAGCCAATACTAAGGTTAATAATTATTTAGAAGTGAGCTCCAGTTTCAATAAAAGATAGTGCTATCAATTATACCGATTCAATTTGAAATGATTGTAAGGTCATATAAGTCGCGTTAATCTTGAGTGTAAGTTAACCAAAACTCTCAATTTTTGTGATGCCAATCGGTTTTCTGTGCAAGAGTGTAATCTATCATCATTCCTTTCGGGATCTTAATCACACTAATGCCTCAACCGTTTGGGTAAAGTAACTTCATCGAATCAAATATAACTATTTAATTAACGCGACCCTACAATCGCAAGGAGTTAACCATGACAGCAGCAGTATTCCATTTAGGTGTAACACAAGCAGATCTTCAAGGTGCAGAAATGGCGATCATCCCTGGTGATCCAGCACGTGTTCAGAAAATCGCAGAACAAATGGAAAATCCTAAGTTTTTAGCAAGTCACCGTGAATACACTGTTTATCTAGCAGAATTAGAAGGCAAAAAAATTGTTGTTTGTTCTACTGGTATCGGTGGTCCGTCAACATCTATTGCTGTTGAAGAGTTAGCTCAATTGGGTGTGCGTACCTTCTTACGTGTTGGGACTACAGGTGCAATCCAACCGCATGTAAATGTAGGTGATATGATTGTAACGACAGGTTCAGTTCGTTTAGATGGCGCGAGTTTACATTTTGCTCCAATGGAATTCCCAGCCGTTGCTGACTTTGATGTTGCAACAGCAATGCGTAAAGCGGTTGTTGACCAAGGTGCAACTGTTCACACAGGTGTTACAGCATCAAGTGATACTTTCTACCCAGGTCAAGAGCGTTACGATACGTTCTCAGGTCGTGTTGTTAAGCGTTTCCAAGGTTCTATGCAAGAATGGCAAGACATGGGCGTGTTAAACTTTGAGATGGAATCTGCAACGCTATTAACTATGTGTGCAAGCTCTGGTTTACGTGCGGGTTGTGTTGCCGGTGTTATTATTAACCGTACTCAAAAAGAAACACCTGATCACGTGACATTAAAAGAAACTGAAGCTCGTTCAATTAAAGTTGTGATTGAAGCGGCTCGTAATCTTCTATAATCACTGAAGCGAATAGATATAAAAAATGCCGCTGATTCTTAACGAATAAGCGGCATTTTTATCGCTGTATATTGATGCAATTTAAAGTCCCGATAATAAAAAAGATCAGTTAATCGGTCTTTTTTAGTATCGGATCATTATTTACAAAGAGATTAATGACCGCCAGCGGCTAAGAACCAGTTTAAGAGATGCTTTTTAAGATCGCCTAATTCATCAGGACCAATGATCGCTAAGCCTAAATCTTGTGCTCGCATAATGTCATTATTACGTAAAGGTCGGAAACTAACTAACATTGCTCGTGCTTGTAAGCCGCCAAGAAGGTCACGTAATGACTCTAATTTATAAAGCGTATCATCGCCATCATCACGCATGCCTTTGGTCTTACATTCAATAATATGCAGCTTGTTATTCACGATACTAACCACATCAAGTTCATTACGAACGTCTTTTGTGCCAATTTCACGGTGAACTTGTACATTCAATGAGTGATCTTGAAGCGTCGGTAAATATTGTTGGATATCGACGACGGTATTATGAACCAAAATTTCTAACCATTCTCCATTCGCTAAACGTCGAGCTTCTTCACAATCAAAAGTTAATGTGCCGTTTTCGTAGGTAGCTAATCCTGTTTCAACAAGATCAGTTAGCAACATATTAAGCTCTTTGTAGCTTTGTTGTTTCTCCGTAACTTCTACATCTAAACGTTGTTCTTTTCGACAGGTTGTTGCTAAATAGTTTAGCGTCGCAAGACCTGGGCCCAATTCAAGAGCGTTACTTGCCCAGCGTTGACATAATTCACGCAGACGCTTATCCATGCTTTCAGGAAGCTCGGTTTCAGAGAACTCACAACGAGCACCAAAAATAGCAAGATAATCACTTAATCGAATATTATCAGCAACGTGTTTTTGTTTGCGACCATCAGGATAAACCCAGCATAGTTTGTCACTGAAAGGTTCAACCACAAAAATAGGCCAATGGTATGAACGAAAAACTTCATAAGCAGAAAGAAGACGGTGACGAAGGCCACAGCTTGCGTTCAGTTTTACTTCGCTGTATCTGTCTTTAATATCGGCCGCAAGCGCTTGTAGAGATTGCTTGATAAGATGAGTATCTACGATATTAGGGATTTCGTAAAACTCAGAGCTAATGCCTTTGTATTGAAGAATAGATTCTAAACGAACGAACATGTCTTTTTGATTTTCATCCCCAATGAAAATCATATGTTCGCCTTTTACAGAAAGGTCGAGAAGTGGAGTCACAAGACGGACAGGGTCTTGATCCATAATGCCAACATGAGTGATCATTTAATAATCCTTGTAATGTAATAACTACACATATAATGGTAATGAGAAGGCATGTGTAATTCGTTTTTTCTATTTGATACAACAGTTATGAGGGGGGGGATGATAAAAATCAACCTATTATGAAATATTCTTATTTGGGCTTAAGTAAGAAAGACGATAGAATAGAGTCAATGTATGTAATTATAGAATGAATTTATGAGTTATTTACCGTTAGATGAATATAATCGCAAGTGGATATTCACTCATCAATCGATGCCTGTTAATGATGAACTGCTTCCATTGATCAAACCGTTTACTCAAGCGGAATCGGCTCAGGTTTGGAATAATTTTATTAGTGCGAATAGCCCAACAGCAGATCATTTTGACTCAAAAGAATGGCCGATGAAGAAAACCTCGTGGGTTAATGAAATTGATTGGCAACACCGTTGGGACAGTGATAATGAATCACTTCCTGATGAGGTACTCGAATTTATCGATTGGTCTGATGATGTGACTGTGTATTTCTGTTATGAAAAATACAATTTGATTGAAACATCATGGGGAACGTTTAAAAAAACGTGGAAGAATTTTTTATTCTATGATGATTTACCGATGCTGATCGGTAAGAAAAAATCACAAGCATTATGGTTTAACTCAAAAGGTAAAGTTAAGTTAGGCTCTCGCGGCTAAACCGTAATTTTAGATTGGTTAGATACAATAAAGGCCCGTTAAATGATAGCGGGCCTTTATCTTTTATGTGTAACTGATAGAAGAGACATGCTCAGGAGCATGGATTTCGAGATAGTGAGAAAAACGATCTAATTCAGTTTTTAAGTCGTCTATGCTTGCTTTATTTAAATGGATGATAAAACGTTGAAACTCATTGATATCCATTATCTGCTTGTTATACATAATCCATTCAACAATTAGCTCTTGGGGAACCGTGACAATATCACCGATCCGTTTAGCTGCTTTGCGTAACTCTCGAGTGCCGAAGCGAAACCAACCAACAAAATAAAGTAACACAGCAATAGCTAAAAAAGCGCTATATGCCATAAAGGTTTACCTTCAAATTGTGATAACGCTAGTATACGCATTTCATTCTATTTTTGAAGGTAAAAACAGCAACCTGACAGCTTTTTGACAAAATTGATTAATATTTCATCTGTTTTTTGCTAGTTTAATAAGCGAAGACCAGCAGGAAGCGCATCACCAAAGAGGCGTTTAGAGTCCGCATCGGTTAGTGCTTGTTGGCTTGAAACCAAATCAATCCAACTCTGTGGAGAGCGACTTTTTCTCAATTTATCGATGATGCTTTCGCGTAATTCATCGGATACGTCGAGTGTTCTGTCACCTGTTAATCGAGCCATCATGACGGCTGCAAACCCTGCCATTGGTTGAGCTTTCCAATCTTGTTCCAATAAAGTAGGAAGCCATTGAGTGACTTGATTCGCAGGGATCAAATTATGTTGGCTGCCATAGAAAGGGGAGCGAGAGCAAATACGTCCTAACGCCCACCAATGAACTTGAGCTTGATTGCCATTTTTGGCATGCCCCAGCATCCATGTAGACAGTAATGTTTTATCTTCGACATCTAAATGCTCAAGAGCGGCGGCTAATCGAACCATCGCTTCGTAACTTTTATTGGTCGCATCTTCTAATGTTTTTGGGTTGCGCAGAGAGCCCGGGTGTAAGTATTTAGCAATGTCACCCAAAATAGTTTCTTGTTGTTCTTGATTTAATCCACCCGAAATTCGACGCCAGAACGTCCACCAATCATTCCAAGATTGCTTAGATTCAAACTGAATCCCTTGTTGATAGTTTTCCCACGCTTGGCCAATTTTCCATTCATCCGCAGGGTAACCAAAGCCCGGACGCAGTGTAAACCCCGTCATCTTTAGCCAATTCTGTTCGTGTTTATCTGAGCGGCGACGACGTTTTTTACTGTCTAATAAAGCGGCCGCTAATTCGCGAGAGGTGATTAGATCCCATGACTCTCGCTTACCAATCAGTTTTTCAATATTTTTAGAAAATGCTTTAATTGCATTCGGATTTTGTTTACTGCCGCCATACGCTTCTTTAATGTTTGCGATGGCATTAGGTAAACGAGGAGGAAGGGCAATTTGTTCTGCTAGATGATGACTTTTATTTGAAGCTTGATTTCTTACTTCAAATTCAACTAACCAACGTTGTGAATCGTCTTCTACAGAAACACATTCAATTTTGATGGTTCCCACTTCAGTAAATTGACACGCCAAGGTCACTTCAATGCGATCTTTTTGATTCGCATGCAGCGTCTCTTTTTGTTTGCTAGATTCAAGTGTAACGACATAAGGTGGCAGACTGACAAAGCTTGAATCGGCTAATTCCGTGATCATACCAGAGGTAGCAAGTTGGTCTTTGGTGGTCGATAACAAGTTAAAACGAACGGGCTCACCTAAAGTCAGAGAGAAACGACGACTCGTCATACGAATTTCTTCGCCTTCATCGCTGCCTTTTGCTAATAAACATAAACCATGAGGTTGTTTGTTTTTTTCTTCTAACTGTAAATAGAACGAACGAGCGGAGCCACCCCCAATTTTAAGCTGTGCACCATGACGAGCTTTACCATAAGCCACGGCACCATAAGCTACCGCTAAATCTGGATGAGGATTAGATAGGCTGGTTACACTGTCACCTTTCCAACTATTCAACAATTCAACTGAACGATTAGCAAGAAGAGGGCTGTTAAATACTCCGCCATTTAATAATAAGCCGACAGGGATTGCTCGATCTTGGTGGTTTGCCAAATCTGAATCATTCCAACCTAATGCTTTCGCCGACACTTCTTTGTGATTATCTAAAAACTGTGCAAGATGTTTACTAATAGCAGGATCGGATGCGTAAGGCAGACCAAATTCAACCACTGCCGCCTGACGTTGATTTGGGCGGTCATTAAAATCGGTTAATGGTAAAAAACCATCCAGTGCGATGTCATGAACTTCTTGTTTGCTTAATTCAACCTTACGGCTACCACCTAATAATTTAGAACCCGATCCGAGAAGAGTAATATGACCTGATTCTGGAGCGTTAGCTGACAATAAGCGTTCTTTGGTTTTTCGAGTCTGCTGAATCAGTTTCGTTAAGGCAGCAGCAGTCATTTTTTTACCACTGTCTAAACGTTGCTCTGCTAAATGCGCTAATGCGAGATCGATGTTGTCACCACCAAGCATAAGGTGATCACCGACACCGATGCGATCAAGTGATAATTCATCTTTATCAAACCGTGCTTGGATCAAACTTAAGTCCGTGGTTCCGCCACCAACATCGCACACCACCATTAATGGTACGTTTTTCAGGATATCTTTTGCTGTATTTTGATGATGGTGATACCAGTCATAACATACCGCTTGTGGCTCTTCTAAGAGAATGACTTTATTAAGACCTGCGAGTTTTGCGGCTTGAATAGTAAATGAACGGGCACTTTCATCAAAAGAGGCGGGAACGGTTACCACCACTTCTTGTAATTCCATTGGTGCGTCTGGGTGATGGTAATTCCAAGATTGGCGAACGTGATTTAAATAGCTCGCACTGGCAACAATAGGAGAGACTTTTTCAACGTCTTCTGCTCCAGCCCAAGGTAGGATATCAGAAGTGCGATCAACTTTAGTATGTGATAGCCAACTCTTGGCACTTACAACTTGACGGCCTTCGACTTTCGAGCCTAACTCACGCGCCCATTCACCAATAATCGCATTTTTTATTTCACCATCAAGCGCTTTTACATTCCAAGGCAGTGTTAGATCATTATCACTGACTTGACTGTTTGAGGCATGATAACGAAATGAAGGGAGGAGCGGTTTACGAGCGACTTCACCAGGCCCAATTAATTGATCAATATTGAAGATGTTAATCGGGCTGGTTTCTATACCAAGAGAGATATCGGTATAAGCAACAACGGTATGGGTTGTACCAAGGTCAATACCAATTAAATAGCGATTAGACGAACTCATAAAAACTCCAATATGATTAGCATGGCTGTGAAATAAAAGGCGACAGCGATAAAGAAACAAAGAGCATATAGTAAAAGAGTTCAGCCCCCATAATGGCGACTGAACTCTTAAGTAACGTATTAATGAAGAATAATAGAATTACGCTTCACGAACATTAAATTCAACGTGCCATTTTTCACCACTATCAATGGCAATGGCTTCAAGATACAAAGTACCAAGTTCAGTCACTTTTGACGCAAGACGAACAGGAACCACTTCACCCGCAGAGCGACCTTCTGTGACCGGTAGCGTGACTTGAATTGCGGGCAGTTCGTCTAGTTCTTCTGGCATCCAGAAATCAAGGTGAGTGCCTGCTTGATCATCTCGACGAGTCGTTGACCCATAGAATTTGAATTGTACAGGCTGCCCTATAACCAAACCAAATTGTTGGCTAGGAACGTCAGCGTTAGAACCTTCTTCCATACCAAATGGGGCAACACATAATGCTTCCATTGGTGGTTCCATTCCTGGAATTGCAGGCATAGAACTTTCAATTCCAACATAATAGCTTGATGCGATACCACCACGGATACGAACGCCTTTACCTGTACGAACCGAGCCATAATAAGACGCGCCAGAAGCAACCGCTAAGTCAAGGTCTAACCCTTCAAGTAGTTTTGCGTCTTCAGCTTCTGCATCAATTAGCCAATCATTAATAATGCCCAACAAGCGTTCTGCAAGAAGGTTTGATTTTAAAACCCCACCGTTAAGAAGTATTGCAGTTGGCTTAATAAAGTCAGATTCATTTTGCTGACCAAATACATCATCCGTTGCCGCTTGTTGACGAGTTAAAAAGCTTGCAAGGTGACGAGTGACAGCAGCATCTTGAGCGTAAGGCAGACCCATTTGAGTTAATGCGCCACGCGCAGATTGCACAGGATGTTCAGTAACAGGAACGACAGGGAAGAAACCTTCAACCAATGTTTGTTGAACTTCTTCTTGAGTCAGTTCTGTTTGAAGTGTACTACCTAACAATTTAGACCCACGGCTAGGAACCACAATTGGCACTGAGCGTAACTCTGAATCGTTAAGAAGGGCTTCTTTTGCATCACGACACGCATGTGTCATGACTTGAATTTGCCAAGGTTGAAGTTGCTTACCTTCTTGCGCTAGCTTCATCTTTAGACGATAAGCCAGAGCCAAATCCATATTGTCACCACCAAGAAGAATGTGGTCACCTACCGCAACACGGTTTAGGCTCAAATTACCTTCTTCTTCAGTTACGGCAACTAAAGATAAATCGGTTGTACCGCCGCCAATATCGACCACAAGGATAACATCGCCGATCGATACTTGTTCACGCCATGATTCACCGTTGTTCTTAATCCAACTATAGACTGCGGCTTGCGGCTCTTCTAATAACGTAAGATTACGGAAACCAAGATTGTTTGCTGCTTCTGCTGTTAAATCACGAGCAGCAGGGTCAAACGACGCAGGAACCGTAAGCGTAATGTCTTGTTCATTTAGAGGGTGTTCAGGGTTTTGGTAATCCCACGCATTTTGAAGATGCTCTAAATAACGTTTAGTGACTTCAAGAGGTGACGCTTTGATCACTTCTTCTGGGCTGTTTAATGGCAAGAAAGCGTCACGACGATTCACCCCGGCATGACATAACCAACTTTTTGCACTGGCGATTAAACGAATAGGGGTTTTGCTACCAAGGTTACGAGCAATATTACCAACGATTGCATTTGGCTTTGTTGTCCAAGGAAGGCTTGTATCGCCTTCAAGCAATTCTGCGTCATGCGCTTGATACATAAATGAAGGCAGTTGTGCTTTTTCTTCTACTTGACCTGGCGCTGTCAATTGTGGAATTGGCATGACTTGAACACTTGCGCCTTCATCGTGTAAATCAACATAAGAAAGCACACAGTGAGTTGTACCTAAATCGATACCAATACTGAATTTAGCTTGTTCCATTACAGTTCTACCTCTGCTGGAGCAACAATTGTTGCATCATAACCGTCAGCGAGTTTAGGCAGTTTTACTTCTGCCACTTTCCAGCCTTTGTGGATTAATGTGCCGTTAAATGGTGCTTCACCAACCACATTTCCTGTTAGGCGAATTTCTGATGGTTTAAAGCCAACAGGAATCGATAAACGAGATTCTTCTTCTTCAGTACGAATAGGAACGAGAGTGAAATATTCAGACAATACTTTTTGGCCACCTTCGTGAATAACACGAGCAGCAGCGCCGACTTCTGCATCAGCAAAGCCTTTAAGATCTTCTTGCATAAAGTCAATGAAACGCGCTTCTTTTTGCAGAAGAGATAATAATTGCAGAGCAGATTCTGGTGTCGTTGTTTTTACTTTTGGTTCTACTTCGACAATTTTCTCAATGATCTTTTCTACTTCAATGATTTTTTCGATTTCAACAATTTTCTCAACTGGTTTTTCTACTTCAATCACTTTTTCAATTTCAACAATTTTTTCAACTTCTACGTTTTTGCCTTTTTTCGTTGCATACAACAACGCAAATAATGCCGATGTACCAAACAGGACAATGTGGCCTAGATCAAAGGTAGAAGGAATGGCATTTAAGTCAAAATTCATAATTCTTTCTCTATATTTATAGGGTGCGAAGCACCGAACGTTTCTAACTAAGTTGTGGTCAATAGTAGCATATTCAAGGGATAAGATAGAAAAAGAACCGAGTTCAAAGAGAAGAACTGATGCCGTTTGATGGTATTTTAAACATATTTAAATGGTTTTGAGACAAGGCTTTTATCAGAGAATGATTTTGTTTCTCTATTTGGTATTTTTGATTAGAATATGACGGCTTACTGAATTTAGAGGTTGAAGAGTGTTTAAGAATAGTTCTATTCATATAATAACCAGTTTTATGCTGGCACTGACTTTAAGCTTGTTATGTATGCATTTTGTATATAATTCAAATTTAGAAAGCAATCGTCAGCTTTTTAGCAAAGAAGCGGAACGTGAATCAACCTTACTTACTTTATTAATAGAAAAAGACATCGATTTTATTGGCGCGGGCGCAAACTTCTATCAGGCGGGCTCCAAACAAGACTGGCAACAATTCCCCTTATTTGCTAATTCATTACTCTCTCGCTCACAAAGTTTAATTTCCCTTCAATGGATGCAAAAAGTAGAAGAAAAGGACATTGAGAAGCACAGTAAAGAAGTTAAAAAAATCTTTCCGTCTTTTTCTATTTATACCGTACCTCAAGATAAGCCTAAAACGTACGATTACGTATTTAAAAATCATGAACCGATTTATGTTGCGACAGATATTTATCCAAGAGATAAGAAAAATATAGCACTATTAGGTTTTTATTCAGCACAAGAACGCTTTCAACGAGTGGTTGATGAATCAATTAAAGTGGGTCGCCCAAGCATTTCGGATAAAGTTCGTCTTTTACAAGACGGTTTAGATAAAAGCACACCCAAAACGGGCTTATTGGTCTATCATCCGGTATTTACTGCGGACAAAAAAGCATTGAAAGGCATCATGGTTGGGGTACTTAGAGTAACAAGCTATTTTGATAAGTTGGTCGAATCCACATTGCTTGGAGAATCTTTAGTCGTAAAAATTATCGATACTGGGTTTGATGCAGAGGATGACCCTATCATGTTTGAAAGCCCACAATGGGATGATTTTAATGGCTTACGTATTACTAACTCTATAAATATTGAAAATAGAATTTGGCATGTGGAGTACAAAAGTAAGAACGATTTAAGTGATAGCCAACAACTGAGTTTATTATGGATGTTTATTGGGGCTCTTATTTTATCTAACTTGATTGCCGTCATTACTTTTATGGTTACTCGAGATAAAAAACGTATTGAGAAATTACTAGAAGCTCGGACGGAAGAATTGCATTACATGGCAATGCATGATGATCTTACGGGGTTATTGAATCGTCGTTCAATGACAAAAGTAGTGAATCGATTTATAGAAGAAGACAAACCATTTGCATTGATCTGCTTTGATATCGATAACTTTAAAGACATTAATGATACCTATGGGCATCCGGAAGGGGATGAGGTTTTGCTTCATATTACTTATCTTGTTTCTGATCTTTTAGGAGAAGCTACGCCAATAATACGGTTGGGTGGCGATGAGTTTGCTGTTCTGCTTGAAATAGGCGATCTTCAGCAATTATCGCATGTGGCGAAGAAAATTCATCAGGTTATCGAAGAATCACCAACCATCATCCCTGATCTTATTATCGAACAAACCATCAGTTTAGGTGCCGTACTCTGGAGAGGTGAACCGAAAGAGGTTTTACTTAAATTGGCAGACCAAGCGTTGTACGATAGTAAAGACAGAGGCAGAAACCAAGTAACTATTCGTGGCTGATTTTTCATCAAACGAATAGCAGAGTCTCGCGTAAGAGCTTTTGATTTAGTAGAATACCCATCTACTAAATGTTGAGTCACCAAAGGAACACCATGAACTTTAATCGTATCGTCTGTTTTGATTTAGAAATGTGCTGTTGGAATGAGAATGGCAAAGGCAGAACAGGAGAAATCATTGAAGTCGGTTTGGCTGAAATTGATCTGCAGACAGGCGAAGTGGTTAGACGCGCTCAATATTATGTAAAGCCTGACGAAGATGAAATTTCACTTTTTTGTGTTGAACTTACGGGGATCACTCCGCGTAAAATTGAGAAACAAGGCAGACCTTTAGAAGGCGTTTTGAAATCAATGATTAAAAACTTCGGTGGCACAAATAAAATTTATGCTGCTTGGGGTCATGATGAACTGATTTTAAAATCTGAGTGTGAAGCGAAAGGCATTGAATTTCCATTTGTTGAATTTATTAATCTAGCGACTCTTTATCGTATTAAATCGCGTAAGAAAAATGATCGTATGGGTCAACGCAGAGCAATGGAAGAGCTTCATATCGAATGGGAAGGGCGACAGCATTCAGGTTATGTTGATGCGTATAATCTAGCTCAATTAGCCTTAAAAATACTATAATAACCAAAAGGTTAAAATATTTAGATAACAAAAAAGGAGCTGGTTAGCTCCTTTTTTCGTTTGATTTTAAAGCGTTATTTATTATCACGTTTGTATAGTTCAACAAATGAGCGCTGATAAGCTGTTGCGATTTTAGTTATGATATTCTTAGTCATAGCGACACCGTGGAATTAGTTAATAGTGAGTGATAATTTAAGAGTTAACCTCTTGAGTTGCGCGCATTATAAATAAAAATACGGGTTATAAAAGCAAGATAAATTGTATTTTAAGATTAGAATAACTAATGCGATTTCTTACGGTATACATCCCATCAGTTTCCCTATTTTTTCTGCCTTAATTCAGTCGATAGTTATCCAATAATTGTTGCTGTTGGGAGGCAATATTGGCCACTTCTTCTGTTGATTCGACAAAGGCACTTAACTGTAATTCAATCGTTTTACCTTGCTCGTTAATGTGATTGATATTATTGGTTACCTCGGTTGCTGCGTAAGCTTGTTCTTCCGTTGCTACAGAGACTTGCGAGACACGGTCGCTAATATGATTGATGGTGGTGGAGATTTGTTCGAAGGTAGTACTGACATCCATGCTCGATTCTAAAGCGAGTGTCATTTCTGATTGACTGATTAACACCGCTGATTTTGCTTCTTCTGCCGCAGCGAGAAGAGATTGCATCGTATTTCTAATATTATTCGTTTGCTCTGATGTGTTTCCTGCTAATTTTCTTACTTCATCCGCAACAACAGCAAAGCCTCTGCCTTGTTCACCTGCTCGCGCTGCTTCTATTGCGGCATTTAGAGCCAGTAAATTTGTATTTTCAGCAAGATTCGCAATAACACTGACCATTGAACGAATTTTATCTACTTGAACATCAAGAGTATTCATGGCATTAACATTTTTTGATAAGGCATCATTAAGGTGCGTTAAGCGTTCGTTGTTTGTATGTAAAACAGTTAACCCAAGATTTGCAGCTTGTGTCGCGTTACTGGTTTCGCTATGTGATTCTTGGGTTAATTGAGCAATGTCGTTAATTGAGGATTCTAGTTGAGTAACAATAGAGGCCATTGCCCCTAATGATTCATTTTGTTGCGTTAATCCTTGCCCAATTTCGTTTGATACCTCTTTTGTTATTTCCGAGGTTTGATAGAGAACATCACAATTACGGGACATATTTTTCACGGAATCAGTGGTGGAGTTGATGACTTTATTCAGCTTACCTGCAATGAGCTGCATTTCTTTAGGGCCAAGTTCGGGAATTGAATGTTGATAATTGTGCTCAGACAGCTGTTTTAAATGAGTGATGATATTGTTGAGGCCTTTTGTTGTCCAACGTCGGATCAAAAATGCACTAATCCATACCGTAATAATGAGAATGACGCTAATGACAACGATGGTGTGTTA
>SAMEA5043647__coassemble_86_pt1 | contig 14297 bp, 12 predicted proteins | sample SAMEA5043647__metabat2_low_PE_001 | metagenome-assembled genome bin SAMEA5043647 (sample SAMEA5043647) | Gadus morhua | reverse complement strand
ATCTCATTTAGCTTCACCACTAAATCGTCTGGATCACCAGAACATAAAGGAGCAACTTGATAATTACCAACTTCAGGTAGATTATTTTCAAGCTCAAGTAACGCCATGCTAAAACCAAAAGCAACAGAGGGACAATTGGCATCCACATCCAGAACTTCATCATTTAGCCACGCTTGAGTTAATGAGATTAAATCTTCACGTGCTTGTTCTAAATTTTCTTGGCTAAATTCAGGTAAAGGCGCAATCTCACCTTTTGCAGTGTGTTTTCCATCACTTAATTCAATGATCAACCCATCTCTTTGTTGAAGACGTTGATCACGAAGAATCACTCCACTGTCCATAGGGAGTTGATATTGATATATCTTGGCTGTTTTCATTTGTTACTCCAACCAATAAAAAGAAAAAAGAGACTCCTGTGAGCCTCTCAAACTTATGAAGATAAGTGATCGTATCGTTTACGGATTACGAGGGAATTTATCGAAATCAGGACGACGTTTCTCATTGAATGCATTACGACCTTCTTGACCTTCTTCAGTCATGTAGAACATCATTGTTGCATTACCTGCTAATTCTTGAAGGCCCGCTTGACCATCACAATCCGCATTTAACGCTGCTTTTAGACAACGTAATGCCATTGGGCTATGTTGTAGCGTCTCACGACACCAGCGAACCGTTTCTTTTTCTAAATCAGCAACAGGGACGACGGTGTTTACTAAACCCATGTCTAGTGCTTCTTGAGCATCATAGAAACGACATAAGAACCAAATCTCCCGAGCTTTTTTCTGGCCTACGATACGAGCCATGTAAGATGCACCCCAACCGCCATCAAAAGAACCGACTTTAGGGCCTGTTTGACCAAATTGAGCGTTCTCAGCTGCAATAGTTAAATCACACATCATATGAAGAACATGACCACCACCAACAGCATAGCCTGCAACAGCAGCAATAACTGGTTTTGGACACGTACGAATTTGACGTTGGAAATCCAATACATTTAAGTGGTGTGTGCCGCTGTCATCACGGTAACCACCGTAATCGCCACGGATCTTCTGATCACCACCTGAACAGAACGCGTCTTCGCCTAAACCGGTTAGGATAATAACGCCAACTTTCTCGTCATAACGAGCATCGGCTAATGCATCCATCATCTCTTTAACCGTACCAGGACGGAAAGCGTTACGTACTTGCGGACGTGCAATCGTAATTTTTGCAATGCCATCAGCCGATTTATGATATTGAATGTCTTCGTATTGAGCCGTGCAGTCTGTCCAATTTACTGGAGCGTAAAGTTCTTGTTCTGAAATGCCAACAGTTCTTGCCATGGGTTTTATTTCCATTGTTGTAAGAATGTATTAAGTACATGTGTAAAGCGTTCGGGCTGTTCCACATGAGCGTTATGACCAGCCTGAGCAATGATTTGATACGTTAATTGACTTTGCTCAGCCAAGTGTTGAAATTTTTGATCTGCTTCACCGCAAATATAAAGCATAGGGATGGTGCAACGATGCAGCTCGTTAAGCAAAGATGGTTGCTTAGCCAGTGAGGTTGATCTCAACATCATTCCAATCGAGAGTCCAAGATTATCACTTCTCTTTGCTACTAAAACTTGTCTTTGCTCAGGGTTTAGTGAAGAAAATACCTTTTGTTGGTACCAATTGTCTAAAACATCAGCAATCGGTTGTTGTTCAAATCGTTCTGCCCACATCGTGTCATTTTGCCACCGAATGTGCTTTTCTTCTTTTGAGATTAAACCAAAGTTCCCTCCTTCAACGCACAAACCTCGGAGGGTTATGTCACTAGGAAGCTGAAAAAAAGCACTCAGATACATCGCCAAACGCCCTCCTAAAGAGTAACCGACAAGCACAAACTCTTGATATGGAGAACGGTGACACTGCTCAATAATAAGCTGGCATGCTTGTTCAAACCCGGTTGACTCTTCCAATTCCACCGACTGACTTTTACCGTGTCCAGGAAGGTCAATTAATAATACAGGGTGTGATTGAGCAATGACGGAGGCTATCTGATCCCACTCTTTTATTGAGCCCAATAGTCCATGTAAAAACACCACACAAGGTTGTGTAGTGCTTTCTATGGGTTCAATCAATTTAGAATAAAGTGGCATGTTGAATGGTTTGGAATAATCGTGTTAATTCTTCACCTGCTTGACCTGACGGTGTATTAATTTCAACTAAATGAACGCCGCTTTTTAAGCCGTCATTGATCATGGATATTGCACAGCTTAAGGTTTCGGGTTTATGGTAGGTCAACCCAAACATGGCAGCCGCGTGGCTAAACTCTAAGTGATGAGGCATACGATAGAAATCGTCTTTTTTCTTTTCATCAACAGGCAGTAAATCAAAAATACCACCACCATCATTATTTAAAACGACAACAACAATCGGCTGTGTCGCTTGTTTTAATAATGCTAATGAATTCAAATCATAAAGCAATGACGTATCACCCACTAAGCACAATAAAGGGTTCTGATTCGAAAGATGAACGCCCATTGCTGTTGCCATTAAGCCATCAATACCAGAAGCACCACGGTTGGTATAAACGGATTGCTGATTAATCTCACCAACCATATCTAATAAACGAACAATTAAACTGTTACCAATAAACCAGTCACAGTGATTTACCTTTTGGCCAACCGTCAGTGCAAAACTTAATTCAGATAATGTTTCAGTATGACAAACCATTGAGCACGTAAGCGCCAAGATATTTTGAGAGGCCACTTTTAATGACTCACTCCATTGCGTTAATGGGGTATGATCAAAGTAACAATCTCTTCCTTGTAAACGTTCTGTGTGTGCCGAACACCAATCAACAATAGAGGCATGATAACGAGTATGCTGACGGAACGTTGAATCAAGTAACTCGGGATGTATATCCACTATCCAATACTGTTGATCGTACATAGATAACCACGCACTAAGACGCTTTGATACCAAACGCGCACCAAATTGAAGCACGCACTCTACATCACCCAATAACGCTAAACAGTCTTGGTTTTGCATCCATAAATCATAATGAGCCCATTCAGAACAATAACCCGATTGAGGATCAGACAAAACAGGCCAACCTAACTCTCGCCCTAAGTCTGCAGCCGCTTGCGCCTCAACTAACGTCACTTTGCCGATGATCACGACTCCTTTCTTTTGAGCGACTTGCATCCATTGAGGAGATACAGCGACATCATAGTTTGGCGTTAATTGTTCGACATAAGGAAGCGTTGTTGTTTTCCACGCTTGAATCGGCGCTAAATACGCGAGTAAAAGGGTTTCGTCTTTTTTGCCATAAAAAGGTTCTGGAAAAGGACAGTTCACATGAATCGCCCCGCCTTGCTCTTTCTGAGTAAAGCAAGCTTGATCCAAACGACTTAATACCCATTGAGCAGGTACATTCGAACTAGGAGAAGGTAAAGAAAGAGAATGGCACACATGAGAAGAGAAAATATTATGTTGATTAATGGCTTGATTGGCTCCGCAATCGATCAATTCAACAGGGCGGTCTGCCGTTAAGAGAATAAGTTTTTCTTTGGTTAATCCAGATTCAACCACTGAAGGCAATAAATTGGCTACGGCGGTACCCGAAGTCACAATAACAGCAACAGGTTGCAGTGAAGCTTTCGCAATACCTAAGGCTAAAAACCCTAATCCACGCTCATCAAAATGCGTATGAATCGATAAGTTCTCATGCTCTGAGGCAGCAAGCGTTAATGGTGTTGAGCGAGATCCCGGAGCAATACAAACATGCTTTACTCCATTTCGAACCAATTCTTCAATAATTAATTCAGCCCAAACTTGGTTTAGCATAACTTGTTGCTCTGGTTGCATCATGCGACTTGCGACTCCGTAATTTCTGGATTCATTGTAATATCAGATTCTAATAAGGTGCATAACGTTGATGTCTTTCTATCTAATTCATCCCATTCACTGCTTGGCTCTGAACCAGGAACGATACCTGCACCAGCAAAAAGATGAAGTTTATTGCCCATAACCAATGCGCTTCGGATCGCGACACAAAACTCACTGCGTTGTTGGCTTAAAAAACCAACGGCACCACTGTACCAACCACGAGCAAAAGGTTCGTTATCAATAATAAAGTCCAATGCAGGCATGCGAGGTAACCCCGCAATAGCCGCTGTTGGCTGTAAATTATCAAGCAATTGAGAATCACTGCATTCTTGATTAATTTCAGCTGAAATTGGACGTTTTAAATGTTGAACTTTACGTAATTTAACCAGCTCAGATTTTTCAGCTACCTTCATTGAAAGACTGAATTTAGATAAGCGATTAACAATATCATCCACCACAAGACGGTTTTCATATTGGTTTTTCTTGTCAGAGATTAACCATGATGCAAGTTGATCATCTTCTTCTTCATCATGACCACGACCAATGGTTCCCGCTAACGCTTCTGTTTTTAACGCATACCCATTACGAACATATAAACGCTCAGGGGTTGAACCGATAAAACAATGTTCACTATCCAACGCCATCATAAAATGAAAACTGTGGCTATTGGCTTTACGACTCGCTTTTAAAAATTGTGCAGACGACAACGGTTGGTCAAGTGTTAGTGTTGTTTTTCGTGCTAATACCACCTTTTCAAATTGCTTATTTGAGATGGCAGTCAACGCTTTATTGACCATGTTCGACCAATCTTCTTTTTCAGGCGTATTGATCCGTTGTTGAACACGGCAATGCAACTCAGATAATGGCGTAAATTGCTCACTTAACTTATCTAACGTCGACAATAAACGAGAATTATCATCTGACAAATTGACCATGAAATGCCACGATGATTTTAAACGCGTAATTTCAACTTTAGGCAAAAAGAAAAAAGAAGACATACAACGACGGTTTCGTTCAGTACGCCCATCAAACGATCGCCCGCCCCACACTCGTTGTTGAGGCGCTAATATTTGTTGCGCCGCCTTTGGGTCAGTAAAGGTCTTCACTTGGCCTAACACCGCAACTTCTTCTTCACCATCACGAGATTGCCAATAAAACTTAGGGTAAATCGGTTGCGCTTCAAGCCAATCAATAAGTTGATCACCAACCGCCCAATCTAAGTCAATACAAATGGTATGAGATGATGTTGCTTGTGCGATTTGATGACGAATCGATTCAATGGCATCTTGAAAAGTGGACAAATTAACCTCTCCTGATCGTTTTCAGCCATCATGGCACCGTGATACACAAGCCGAATTGCTTGCTATTTCCTTGTTAGATGTGGTGATTCTAGCAAAAGTGCAGCAAATAAAAAATAATTCACATCAATAGTATGTCTAAAAAATAAAACTGGTATCAAAATGTGTCTCTTTGTGAAGGCTAAATCAATCTAAATTATCCTCACCCTCCAGACGTAAATACTGCAAGAGCCATTTTTACACGATTTTTTTCTAAAAATTGTTTCTCAGTCTATAAGAAATAGTGTAATTTGGGCTTATATCGTTTTTTATATCAACAAGGTTAAACCATGCAAAATATTGCAATGTCATCAAAACTTAGCAGTGTATGCTACGACATTCGCGGTCCTGTTCTTAAACATGCTAAAAGAATGGAAGAAGAAGGGCAGAAAATTCTTAAACTAAACATTGGGAATCCCGCCCAGTTTGGTTTTGACGCCCCTGAAGAAATCCTTGTTGATGTAATTAAAAACCTACCAACCTCACAAGGTTACGGTGACTCAAAAGGCATTTATTCAGCGCGTAAAGCGGTTGTACAACACTATCAACGTCGTGGTTTATTAGATCTTGACGTCGAAGATGTGTACATCGGTAACGGGGCTTCTGAATTAATCGTAATGGCAATGCAAGCGTTGCTTAACAATGGCGACGAAATGCTGGTTCCTGCTCCTGACTATCCTTTATGGACTGCGGCAGTATCGTTATCTGGTGGTAATCCTGTTCATTACTTATGTGATGAAGGTGCTGATTGGTACCCAGATCTTGACGACATCAAAAAGAAAATCACACCGAACACCAAAGGGATTGTATTAATTAACCCAAACAATCCAACCGGTGCGGTATACAGCCGTGACTTCTTATTGCAAATAGTCGAAATTGCTCGTCAAAACAATTTGATCATTTTTGCTGATGAAATTTATGACAAAGTTCTTTATGACGGCGCAATTCACACGACATTGGCGACACTAGCACCCGATTTACTTACCGTAACATTTAACGGTTTATCTAAAGCTTATCGTGTTTGTGGTTTCCGTGGTGGCTGGATGTTCTTGAATGGCCCTAAAGATCATGCTCAAGGGTATATTGCAGGTCTTGATATGTTGGCTTCAATGCGCTTATGTGCCAACGTACCAATGCAGCATGCTATTCAAACCGCATTGGGTGGTTATCAAAGTATTAATGAACTTCTGCTTCCGGGTGGTCGTTTATTGGAGCAACGTGATAAAGCGTATGAATTAATCACACAAATTCCAGGCGTGAGTTGTGTTAAGCCAAAGGGCGCAATGTACTTGTTTCCTAAACTTGATCCTAAGATGTATAAAATTAAAGATGACCAGAAATTCGTACTGGATTTCTTGATCAAAGAAAAAGTATTACTCGTTCAAGGTACCGGTTTTAACTGGCCAACACCTGATCACTTCCGTATCGTTACACTGCCTCGCGTAGATGACTTAGAAGTTGCGATCGGACGCTTAGAGCGTTTCTTACATACTTATAAGCAATAATAAATACGTACTAAACAAACGAAGGTCTGCATAATTGCAGACCTTTTTTTTATTCAAAAAAAATAACTCAACGCTCTCGCACAAAATGATTCTGAACGATGGCATTAAGAAAAACCTCATTCTTCACGAATTTGAAATTTAAGGGAGCGTTTAAATCACCAAACAGAGGCGATCCACCACCTAAAAGTACCGGAATAGTGGTAATGATCATTTCATCAATCAGATCTTCTTTTAAGAAGCTTTGAATCGTCACACCACCATCAATGTATAAATGTTCAAATCCTTGCTCATTGATACCTTTAAGAACCTCTTTTAATGGGCCTTTAACTAAAAAAATTTTATCTTCGTAACCAGCAGGGACGGAAGTCATTGTATTACTTAATACAAAAACAGGTTTGGAATACGGCCAATCGACACCAAAACCTAATACCATATCAAGCGTATTTCGTCCCATCACCATTGCATCAATACGGTCAAAATATTCTACATACCCCATCGAATTTTGATCTTGATTTGGTATTGTATGTAACCAATCAATACCGCCATTCTTATCTGCAATATATCCGTCTAAACTTGTTGCCATAAATACGCTGTTTGACATTGTAGACTCCAAGATAAGTGACTATTTTTTTGTATAAAATGCTTACGCTACACTGCCCTTTGGCGTCATATTAAAATGACGCTTAAACTCACGGCTAAATTGAGATGTACTGGTATAACCTACAAGGTGAGCAGCATCATTTACTCTTCGACCTTCCAATTGAATAAGCTCTTTCGCTTTATTCAAACGGACTTTCTTTAAATACTGCAATGGTGACTCTAGTGTCACTTTTCGGAATGCCGAATGAAACGCAGAAACACTCATGTTCGCTTCTTCAGCCAAATTCTGAACCGTAAGCCCATCAGCGTAGGATTGGTGCACTTTGTTTAAGGCTTTTGCTACACGAGCATATTGACTGTCATGATGAGCAAGGTTAAATAATACCTGTCCTTCTGGACCAGTAAGCACTCGATAAACAATCTCAGTAAGTAATGACTCTCCGAGCATTTGAGTGTCTAAATCACTGTGTAAAGCGAGCATTAAACGCTTACAGCTCTCAAGCATATCATCAGCCATTTTAACCGATATTAATCCAAAGCCGTCTTGCTCAGAATGCGCTGAAACCTGAAACTTGGCATTTTCTAATTCACTCACTAATCGATGCAGTAAGGCCGAATCAACATCAATACTTAATCCCAATAATGGTTCACCTTTTTCTGGAAAGGCTTCACACTCTAATGGCATTGGGACACCAACAACCAAATAATCATCAGGACCATAATGAACAGGTTGATTACCGATATGTATGTGCTTATGCCCACGCCCCATAACAATAATCCCTGATTGGTAAACAAATGGTTGCCGTTGATTCCCTTTGCTACTGCGATAAAACCACACTCCGGGTACTGCCGTTTCCCTGAGCCCTTCAAGATCATTAAAACCATAGCTGTCGGCATAACTTTGCATTAAATCACCAAGAGATTTCATCATTTTTCCTTTATTAGACTATGATCACATCTATTTACTTCTGTTTTAAAAAATACAGCCAATTGTAGAAATAGGCAATAAAAATACAGTAATTCACCTTTCTAAAGTTACAGTTCAAGACTAATATGCACTTATTGAAATAATAAGCTTTGTAAAAAACAGGGCATTCTTCTTTTGGAACCAATGAGGTACAGCAATGAAATTTTCTTATGTTAATCCTACCCAAATTCATTTTGGCCAAGGTCAAATCGCTGCCATCGCAACATCTATCCCACAAGATAAAAAAGTATTAGTCATTTATGGCGGCGGCTCTATCAAGAACAATGGCGTTTACGACCAAGTTGTTGCCGCTTTAGTTGACCACTCTTGGATTGAGTTTTCAGGCGTTGAGCCTAACCCAACGGTTGAGACATTAGATAACGCCGTTGCTATCGCAAAAGCAGAAAAGATTGATTACATTCTGGCGGTTGGTGGTGGTTCAGTTATCGACGGTTCTAAATACGTTGCCGCTGCAGCAAAATACGATGGCAATGGTTGGGATATTCTGATCGGTAAACACACCGTGACAGAAGCAATTCCACTGGGGGCTATTCTAACGCTACCAGCGACAGGTTCTGAATCTAACTCTGGTTCAGTTATCACACAAAAATCAACTCAAACAAAACTGCCTTTCATGGCAGCAGCAGTACAACCTAAATTTGCGGTACTTGATCCTGATTCAATGAAGACGCTACCTGAACGTCAATTAATCAATGGATTAGTCGATGCATGGGTTCATACTTGTGAGCAATACCTAACAATGCCAACCGGTGCAATGGTTCAAGACGGTTATGCAGAAACCTTACTTCGTAACCTACTGACTCTTGGCGCTCAATACGATAACCGTGATAATAACGAGTGGCGTTCAAACCTAATGTGGACAGCTAACCAAGCATTAAACGGCTTAATTGGTTCTGGTGTTCCACATGACTGGGCAACACACATGATCGGTCATGAACTAACGGCTCTGTATCACGTTGATCACGCTCGTTCTCTTTCTATCATTCAACCGTCTTTACTTCGTAACCAAATTGAAGCGAAACGAGCAAAATTAGAGCAAATGGGTAAAAACGTATTTGGCCTAGAAGCGTCTGATGATTTAGCAGAACGTACAATTATTGCAATTGAAACCTTCTACCATAGCCTAAACTCACCAACTGAGTTAACAGAGCACGGTGATGATAAAGCATCAGCAATTGATACCATCATCAAACAACTTGAAGCTCATGGCATGGTTGCTTTAGGTGAGAACCAAGCAATTACTCTTGATGTATCTCGTGCAATTCTTGAAGATGCAGTGAAGTAGTTTTTACAACTGACTTAGCATCAACATAAAAAAGCCGGTTCAACTTAACAATACGGTTAGTTGAATCGGCTTTTCTCGTTGTTAACCTCAGCAAACGTATTTATGTTATTTAATTACGGTCTGTTTCTTACGTTCCCACTGCGTAATAAAGGCTACCGATGCAATAATAATCGCAGCACCTAGCCATAAACGTCCCGGAGGAGCCCATCCAAAAACCATCCAACCAGCCAAGACATTTAGTGGTAATTTGGCATGGTCAAAAGGCTGTACAAAAGACGCGTCTGCCGCTGAATATGCTTTTACAATAGCCCATTGTGCCAACGCCGTCATGACACCAGCACCAAATAACAACATCCACATCGTCATATCACTGGGTACTTGCCATTCAGGTAACGCTAATAAAATATTAAACGGCGTGATCAATATCAGCAAATACACCACCATGGTTGATGGTGAATCTTTTGATGACATTTTCTTTACCATTAATGAATAGCACGCCCAAAAAAACGCAGCTCCAACAGGTAATAATGTTGCCCATGTAAAATCATCAGCCCACGGTTCAAGAATGATCATTGCACCAACAAAGCCTGCTAATGTTGCACACCAACGAGCGACACCGACTTTCTCTTTTAAAATAAGCCCTGAACCTATCGTCGCAAATAATGGGGATGTCATTAACAATGCAATACCCTGCCAAATAGGCACTGGGTAGGCTAATGCCCATAGCCACAATTGAATACCAACAACGGCGAGAGACACACGTATAACATGCATACCAAAGTATTCAGTTCTTAGTGAATTTCGGATCCCTAATGTGCGTAAATAAGGCAAAATAACCACTAAAGCAATCGCATATTGCACCAAAGCAACCATGGTTGAAGGCAATCCAAAATTAATGCTTAAATATTGGGCAATACTGTTAACGATAGCAAAGGCAAGGCCCGCAGTTAACATCCAAGATGCCCCTTGGACTGGTTGATGTTGAGACATAAATAAACGATTCGTGATAAAAAAGGGAATCAGATCATACGACCTATCCCCTCCTTTGCCAACCTATAATAACGCAGACTATTTTGTGAATTTGATGCTCAGTAATTTCAGCATCCATTTTTTATGCTTTAATAGCAATCTTGAACGAGGGAGCCATTTAGGCGTTTGTAAGATTGTCTTCGCATGAGAAAAGGTTTTAAAGCCTTCAATACCGTGATAACTCCCTAAACCAGAATCACCAATACCACCAAAAGGCGCATCATCTGCCGCCACATGCATCATAGTATCATTCACGGCGACCCCACCACTGTGAGTCTGTTTTATTATATTCTGAATCATCTCTTTATCGTTCGACATGATATATAACGCTAGCGGACGAGGGTGCGCTTGAATATAAGTGATCGCTTCATCTACGTTATCGTAACCAATGATAGGTAAAATAGGACCAAAAATCTCTTCTTGCATCACCAACATCTCATCACTGACGTTCGTCATCAGTTGCGGTAAAAATAATCGTCCTTGGTCATTACTTGATTCACCAATAGAAATAATTGTTGCCCCTTTATTTTGAGCGTCTTGGCTGTAATGAGTTAACCGATCATACTGAGTCTGATTAATAATATGACTGTATTCTCTTTTTCCTTTTTTCTCAGGAAATACCTGTAGAAAACGCTGCGAATAACGCTGAATAAACGCATCTACTTTGTCTTTCGGAATAAAGACATAATCAGGCGCAACACATATCTGCCCAGCATTAATCGATTTACCGAGCATGATGGCATCTACAGCAGTGCTTATTTCAGCATCATCCGCAATGATTACAGGAGATTTCCCTCCAAGCTCAAGAGTCACAGGGGTTAAGTTTTTAGCCGCCGAACTCGCCACTAACTTTCCTATTTGAGTTGAGCCTGTAAATAATAAATGGTTAAAGGGTAATTGAGAAAATTCAGCGGCTATATTTCCGTCCCCTTCGATGACGCAAATATGTTCAGTCAATGATGAAAATACACGACGCAATACCTGATTCGTTTCTGGTGTATATTCACTTAGCTTTACCATCACTCGATTACCCGCCGCTAATGCCGTCACAATAGGCGCTATACTTAAAAATATAGGAAAGTTCCACGGCACAATAATACCAACAACTCCAAGCGGCTGATAAGTAATCGATAGCGTTGATGGTGACAGTAATAATCCCGCTTTGCGTTTTTCAGGTTTAAGCCATTTTGGTACACGTTTTACGGTGTAATTGATGTGTTGAATGGTTGGCATAACATCACAAATCGTCGAATCAAATTTGCTACGAAACCCATAATCTGCGGTTAACGCGTCAATAATCGCAACTTGCTCTGCCAGTAATGCGGCTTTCAATGTCGATAAATGGCCCAACCTCTCCTCTTTTATTGGATAAGGATTACGTTGGTAAGCGTCTTGAAATTGCGTAAACTCTGATTTTAACTTAACTACATCATCCATTTTTCTTATTCCATTCAACAGATAGAACATGATTATAGCAAGGTATCTAAACGACTAAATAACAATAATGTTCAATTATGTGATGCTTCTATTTCTCAAATAACTGATTGATCTTTTTATGCCAAGTCTGTAATGATCACAGGGTAATAATTAATTCGAGAACAATAATAATGAATAAAACGATAGATATTACCCTTTCTCCCCATTGGGAAGACCGCATCAGTAACGAACAAAAGTTACGTCGTAATGATCAACGCAGCGTTTTTCAACGAGATCGCGCTCGTATTCTCCACTCGGCTGCCTTTCGTCGCCTGCAAGCAAAAACTCAAGTCCATGGCCCCGGCAGCGCAAATGACTTTTATCGCACTCGCCTTACTCATTCTTTAGAAGTCTCTCAAATTGGGACCGGTATTGTGGCTCAATTGAAATTGAGGCAGCCAGAGTTTCGTCATTTATTAACCTCAACCAGTTTGATGGAGAGTATTTGTCTCGCTCATGATATTGGTCATCCGCCTTTTGGCCACGGTGGGGAAATCGCGCTAAATTACATGATGCGTAATCATGGCGGCTTTGAAGGCAACGGACAAACTCTGCGTATTTTGAGTAAATTAGAACCTTATACCGAACATTTCGGAATGAACCTAGCAAGAAGAACATTAATGGGTGTATTAAAATACCCTGCTTTTCTTGACCAAGTTCATTCTAAATACAGACCGGATGATGTGACTAACTTACGTCACTTAAAATCCATTGAATGGCATCCGCCTAAAGGAATTTATCGTGATGATGAGAGCATTCTACATTGGATAACCGCCCCATTATCTGAAGCCGATAAAACGTTATTCTCTACTTTTCGCTTTCAAAAAGAAAATGACAAAGTACATAAAAAAACCCGTTTCAAATCCATTGATTGCTCAATCATGGAACTAGCCGATGACATTGCTTATGGCATTCATGATCTTGAAGACGCGATAGTCATGGGTATAGTGACTCGTAACCAATGGCAAGAATCAGTCGCAAGCAAACTTGCTGAATGTGGGGATGAGTGGTTTGAAGCGCATATAAATAACATTGGAGATAAGCTGTTTTCAGGCCTGCAATATCAGCGTAAAGACGGTATCGGCGGCATGGTTAATGCGTTATTAACGTCCATTACCATCCAAAAAAGCACCTTTGAAGAAGAGCAATCATTCGAATCAGAATTACTAAAATGGAATGCTTATCTAAGCCCATCAATGAGCTACGCTCTAGACATTCTTAAGAAATTTGTCGGTCAATACGTAATTCATAATTCTGAAATGCAACGTATTGAATATAAAGGCCAACAAATTGTAATGGAAATTTTTGACGCACTGAATTCAGATCCAGAGCGTCTATTACCCGAAAATGATAAAAGAGAATGGCGTGAAGCAAAAGAAAGTGGCACAAACCACCACCGGATCATTGCCGACTATATCGCTGGTATGACTGACGGTTATGCGCAGCGTTTATATAATCAACTCTTTGTGCCAATTTAACGATCTGTTGATACCACCAAAAGAACTACTCTGAACGGTAGTTCTTTTGGTAAACGCCTTCAGGCATTTGACTAATATGAAATTCGATCATGTTATCGAACGCAATCAAAATTGAATCGAACTTATCTCCATCTTCCACAATCGAACCGTCTAAATCCAATTGACTCAAAACATGGTATCCCGCTTCCGCGGTTGATAACGCATTATCTTTAGGTGCCTTACGCACTCGATAATTACCTGATAACTCGGTATCCAAATGAACTTTTGGAAGTCCATGTAAATTGGTCGATAATTGCCACATTTTATACGCTTTTTTCCACGTACCATCCAATAAGATAATCCGTTGTTTCTGATCTGAATCTATCTTTTGTCCGTTAATTGCCTTACTTTCACTATCGAGAAAGAGCACCTGATGAAGATAGTCATCTTGTGCTAACAATTGATTTAACTCTAGATCCCAAGAATAACCGACACACTTTGGTATAGATTAGAGAGTCAGTTGCCTATAAGCTTCAAGCTCTCACACAATCAACTAAGGTAATCCCATGGGACACCAATATAAGCAACTGACACTAAGTGAAAGATACCAGATTGAAGCTTGGAATACACACTGTATTTCTGCTCGGGAAATAGGACAAAAATTAAAACGGAGCAATGGTTCCATTTCAAGGGAATTACGACGCTGTCCTGCTGGAAGTTATTCTGCCGAGCAAGCGCATAGACATGCTTTTCAAAAAAGAAC
>SAMEA5043647__coassemble_324_pt1 | contig 14436 bp, 15 predicted proteins | sample SAMEA5043647__metabat2_low_PE_001 | metagenome-assembled genome bin SAMEA5043647 (sample SAMEA5043647) | Gadus morhua | reverse complement strand
CTTCTTTAGGGGTGCCAACCCACATGGCTAAACTACTATAAATCATAGCTAATACGATAAACAACATTGATTGATAAAATACTGTTGTCTCTGAATTTTGTCTGATTAAATGCAAAATCTGATGGTTATCTTAATGTGTCTTCTAATTTTCTAGTATAAACCTAAAACATAAGATACTTTGTCACCTTAAGTTGGTTAGATGTAATTTTCAAAAAAGGAAATATCGTATATGAATAATCCAAGTAAATTTGAATATGTTGGTTTTTGGCCTCGTGTCGGTGCATCACTACTCGATACTATTATTCTATTGGCAATTATAGTTCCACTAATGTACCTGTTCTATGGGGATAGATATTTCTATTCAACGGATACATTTTTAGGCTCTGCTGATGTGCTAATCAATTACATTTTTCCTTTGATTGCTATCCTTCTATTTTGGACATTCAAATCAGCGACTCCGGGAAAAATGGCAATTAAAGCCGTTATCGTCGATGCCGATACAGGAAAACAACCAACAATGAAGCAATACATTATTCGTTATGTTGGTTATTTCGTTTCAATGCTTCCATTCTTCGTCGGTATTATCTGGGTTGGTTTGGATAGTAAAAAACAAGGATGGCATGATAAAATGGCAAATACGGTGGTTATTCGCCAACAAAACCACAGCGTTAAAAATGTGAAATTTAGTCGTTAATCATCATATTCAACATAAAAAGCCCTCGTCAAGAAGGCTTTTCATTTGATTATGATTAACCTGCGGTACATAATTTGGACTTCATTATGCCGTTATCATCATCCATTGTATTAGGATCTCTAAAGCTATCATCGTTTTCAGACAATGAGTATTTTGATTTTAACTCTATTGCATTTAGAAATAACCTTGGATCATTAATGTTACTCAGTATTAAAGTATCCGGTAAACAATCATCATCAATATAGTCAACAAAATCAGCCGCTGAATCGAAAGTTAAAATATCCAAAGCTAAGCGATCTAATCCATACAAACCACGATGTATCATATCCGCGGAAAAAACCAATAAATCACCGGCTGCAAGTCCAATCTTTTTTCCTCCCGATATATCCTCATGGCTTTCGTGTCCATTTTCTTCTTGTCGGATATCAAACTCTTCAGCATTGTCCCAACGTTTATGTGTTCCTGGGATAATCTCCATACCGAGTTCATCAAACAAAGGAATTCGAAGATGTACGACTTGTGTATCGTGAATTACTTTTTTTTGTACTTCTACATCATGATCATACTGACAGTCACGATGCCAAAAATCTTTTTGCTGAGGGTTTACTGGATTAAAGAACAATTGAGTATTCATAAAAACAGGATTTGTGGGGATAACCACATCGACTGCACTCATTATTTTCTTTGAGCTAATAAAATTAAACAGTTTTACCCTATCGTTGAATTCTAAGTATTGGCTGCCAGTAATTAAAGACGAATTGAATGCTTCTTCTTGATAAAATTCTGCGTTGTCTTCTTTCCATAACTCATGAAATTTTAATATAACGTCTCTAAGAGATGACATTTCAGATGCCGTAAAATAATTTCTAATGACAAAATAACCTTGCTCTTCATAGCTACTTTGTAACTGACTTTGATTATCTACCATTTAACAACGATGACCTCTATTAGATTATTAGAACTGAACTGCCATTCAAAGATACCAGCCTTATTCTTCGCTGCTGCATAGTACTGGTTAATTTTGGTCATTCAAGTTTAATCACACAAAAAGTGCAAAATAGAATCATCGCTTCTTTTTTTATTCAAAGTACGATAGCTGAATTAGCCAATATTATCGTTATAAAGTAGTATTTAGCAGATTTATTCTGTCGTTGATTACTGGTAAATAATGAGAATTTTAACGCCATTTACGATTATGTTTTACCTCTTTGAAAAGCTATGTTTACTCGAGTGATACCAAACCTCCGATTAAGAAGAAAAATTACAGTATTCTCACCGCATTCCTTCTTCTTATGGTATAAACTTGGCATAATATAAACACAACTAAATAAACAGGCATAATTATGAGCACTGCAAAAACGCTATTAACTCGTTGCGATTCTAAATGTGAACTATGTGGTTCAACCTCTTCACTTGCACCATTTGCTGTGCCGCCAATGACAGATATCAATGTAGATAACTGTGTAATGATTTGTGATACTTGTACTGCACAAATTGAAGATCCAGCAACTATGGATGTAAATCACTGGCGTTGTCTAAACGACAGCATGTGGAGCCAAGTTCCTACTGTTCAAGTTATTTCTTATGTTCTTTTAAGCAAGCTTGTTTCTGAATCTTGGGCTCAAGATTCTCTTGATATGATGTATGTTGAAGAAGACGTTAAAGAATGGGCTGAGAAAGCACTTCTTGCTGACGGCGAAAAACCACGTGATATCAACGGCGTTGAACTTAAAAAAGGTGACGACGTAACCGTTACTAAAGACCTTCCAGTTAAAGGTACTAACCAAGTTATCAAACAAGGCACTGTTATCCGCGGTATCAACCTTGGTGACGACCCTCGCCTAGTTTCTGGTAAAGCTAACGGTGGTCAATCTATGTATGTAATCGCTGAATTCTGTCGTAAAAAGTAATTCGTTACTTAATAATCAGATAGACAAAAAAGACGCTAATATGCGTCTTTTTTTATGTCTGAATTTTCTTCACGTTAAATGTTAATCACGACTCCATTCATAAACATCAGCCTCCCCTTTATCTCTAAAATAGGTAGGATGAAGCTGCATGAATTGATCTTTCTTTAAATCACCTAGAGGCCAATTTGAGAAATCTTCGGATAATGAAAAATCTTTACTCTTAAGATATAAGTTTGATAACTTTCGCCAAACTTGCCTAAATAAATAACGAGTTCCATCGTCGTTACAAATCAATGATGTTCTTTCTGGTGTTAAATCACCGATTTGAAGCGTTGCTTTTATTCGTGATTTGGGCTGACAAACCGCTTCATGAATAACAACAACCTCAAATGTATTGGTATACGTAGTATCAACGTAAATGGACGTATTGTTAGCCCTATTTACCCTTCTTAATATTAATTGCTTTGTATCTTTTGTTCTACCAACCTGAAGACCATTTGAAAGTGGCTCGTAATAACTCCAAGACCAGCTCCAATCAATATTGCGAGGAAAATAGTTTAATTGTGATGAGGAATGCTGCCATAATCCTGCTGGTAATACGATTGAAATTAATAATATAAATACAGCTACTGCTTTGTACATAGGATGACCAACAAGTGATAATGCTTTTATTTCCATGATCTTATCTTATATTAGCTTTACTTTCAAAAAAGCCAACCCATTCACAAATACGCAAATTGATTTGTATAACCCCCGTAATATTTTTAATAATGTGCGTATTTATTGAATTAAATAAAACAAAAATGCCTCTTTTTTTATTTAAACGTTAGATTCGATAATGTTACAACACAATCATTAAACCCCTAGATATAAAAAAGCCGAGATATTAAATCTCGGCTTTTAATCAGAATATCAACTCGCTACATTAAAGATGCTTACTGATTTCAATACAAGTTGCTTTTGCATCACCAAAAAGCATCTCTGTATTTTCTTTGAAGAACAATGGGTTTTGAACTCCAGCATAACCTGTGCTCATTGAGCGTTTGAATACGATAACATTTTTCGCATTCCACACTTCAAGAACTGGCATTCCTGCGATTGGACTGTTTGGATCTTCCATCGCTGCAGGGTTAACCGTATCATTCGCGCCAATAACAAGAACCGTATCTGTGTCAGATAAGTCATCGTTGATCTCGTCCATTTCAAGAACGATATCGTAAGGCACTTTTGCTTCTGCAAGTAGTACGTTCATGTGGCCAGGTAAACGACCCGCTACTGGGTGAATACCAAAACGAACATTGATACCTTGTGCGCGAAGTTTTTCTGTAATTTCGTGAACTGGGTATTGAGCTTGTGCTACCGCCATTCCGTATCCAGGAGTAATCACTACTGACTTAGAATTCTTTAGCATCTCAGCAACTTCTTCAGCTGTTGTTTCACGATGTTCACCTTGCTCTTCGTCATCAGAAGAGATAACCACGTTTTGGCCAAAACCACCCGCGATAACACTAATGAAAGAACGATTCATTGCTTTACACATAATATAAGACAGAATCGCACCAGAAGAACCAACTAACGCACCAGTAACAATCAAAAGATCATTTGAAAGCATGAAACCCGCTGCTGCTGCTGCCCAACCAGAATATGAATTCAGCATTGAAACAACCACTGGCATATCTGCGCCACCAATTGAAGCAACTAAATGGTAACCGAACGCAAAAGCAATTAGAGTAACTAGAATAATTGCAAACATGCTGCCGCCAACACTAACAAAGTAGTAAAGGAGTGCAGCTGAAGCAATTAATGCCACTAAGTTTAATTTATGACGGTGTGGTAATTGAAGTGCAGACGAGCTGATCACGCCACGTAACTTACCGAATGCAACCAAAGAACCCGTAAAAGTCACTGCACCAATAAATATACCTAAGAACACTTCTACTAAATGGATATTTAGCATTGCGCCAGTAAGTACACCGTGATCGATGTAGCTGTTATAACCAACAAGTACGGCTGCCATACCAACAAAGCTATGAAGAATTGCCACAAGTTCAGGCATTTCTGTCATTTCAACTTTCTTAGCGTAATAAAGACCGATTGCAGCACCGATTGCCATAGCAACGATGATCCAACCTGTTCCCGCTGAATCAGGACCAAAAATGGTCGCAATTAACGCGATAGCCATACCTGTCATTCCGTAATAGTTACCGTTACGTGCGGTTTCTTGTTTAGACAATCCTGCTAAACTCATGATAAATAGAACGGCAGATACAATATAGGCTGCTTGAACTAATCCTGCTGACATTATTCTACCCCTTACTTATCTTTACGGAACATTTCAAGCATACGCTTGGTTACAGCAAATCCGCCAAATATATTAATACTTGCGATAAGAACTGCAATAAATGCTAAAACAGAAACAACGCCATTACCTTGACCAACCTGAAGTAATGCACCAACAATGATGATACCTGAGATTGCATTAGTTACTGACATCAGTGGTGTGTGCAGTGAATGGCTTACATTCCAAACAACATAATAACCAACAACACAGGCTAAGATAAATACAGTGAAGTGAGCTAAGAATTCAGCAGGAGCGACAGAACCAACCCAACCAAAGGCTGCGATACCAGCACCAATCATTCCATATTTCTTAACTGGAGACATTGGAACTTCAACTTTTGGTTCAACTTTCGCTTTTGGTGCAACTTTCGCTTGAGGCTGAGCTGAAACTTGAATTGGTGGCGCAGGCCATGTTACTTCGCCTTCTTTAACCACAGTGACACCGCGAAGAACGACGTCTTCAAAATCGATGTTGATGTTGCCATCTTTCTCTTTGCATAAAAGCTTAAGAAGGTTAACTAAGTTTGTGCCGTAAAGTTGTGATGATTGCGTTGGTAAACGACCAACCATATCAGTGTAACCTACAATTTTTACGCCATTTTCTGTTGTGATCACTTGGTCTTTTACTGTGTACTCACAGTTACCACCATTAGCGGCAGCCAAGTCAACAATCACACTGCCCGCTTGCATGCTATCAACCATTGCTTTAGTAATTAGCTTTGGTGCAGGACGACCAGGGATAAGTGCGGTTGTAATAATGATATCAACATCTTTAGCTTGAGCTGCATATAACTCTTCTGCTTTTTTGTTAAACTCATCAGACATTTCTTTTGCGTAACCATCACCTGAACCTGAATTTTCTTTGAAATCTACTTCAAGGAATTCAGCGCCCATTGATTGCACTTGCTCTTTTACTTCTGGACGAACATCAAATGCTCGCACAATAGCACCAAGACTACCAGCAGCACCGATAGCCGCAAGACCAGCAACACCTGCACCAGCAACAAGTACTTTCGCAGGTGGAACTTTACCCGCTGCGGTAATTTGGCCAGTGAAGAAACGACCAAACTCATGGGCAGCCTCTACAACAGCACGGTAACCCGCAATATTAGCCATTGAACTTAATGCATCTAACGCTTGCGCACGAGAAATACGAGGAACTGAATCCATCGCCAAAACATTAATGTTTTTAGTCGCTAATTTGGCTAAAAGTGCTTCATTTTGAGCTGGCCAAATAAAGCTAATTAAACTAGCGCCATCTTGAAGTAATTCAAATTCATCAACACCTGTGGCGTCATTGATTTGAGGTGCGTTTACTTTAAGAATGATTTCTGATTTCCAAGCATCCTCTGCAGAAACAATAGTTGCGCCTGCTTTTTCAAATGCTGCGTCATCAAAGCTTGCTAAAATACCAGCGTTTGATTCTACAGCAACTGTAAATCCAAGCTTTAATAGCTGCTCAACTGTTTTAGGAGTGGCAGCAACACGGGTCTCCCCCGCGAATACTTCTCTAGGTACACCAATTTGCATAGTTATTCCTTGGCTATTGGCATGAATTGATACCTTCGTTTTATCTAACATAAGGTATTAATTCAAGTGTTTTGTAATAAAATGACATGATTTCATTACATAAAAATTTTTATCTGTTCATTCTCACTGTATTTCAGTAAAAAAACAACATTTTGATGACAAATAGAGGTCAAACCACTTTCGCTTACTTATTGATTTTAATCACAAGTATAGAGTAAAAAACATACGGAAAAACAATCTATATCAATTCATTAACACTTATTTGAAAATAGAATCGCCCATTTGGTCTATTAACATTTTGGATTTCCTTTCCATCAGTTCATCAGCGTTAGTTTTTGAAGAAATCACATCAGAACGAATAAAACGGTGCTCTTTTATTTCACCATTTATTTCTTTCGTTATTTTTCCTGCAATGCGAAATTGCCCATTATCAGGTTCTGAATTTGGATAGATGAGAAAAGAGTGATACTCAATTGGTGTGATTGTTGGCTCTTTTTTAGAAGAAGATGAGCCGAATATACGAGAAAAAAGCCCCATTTCATTTTCCTTTTTGAAATAAGGCTTATTATACCTCAACAGAGCATAGATGCAGTAGGATACTGAGAGCAATACTCTGATTAAGTTTATGTAATGTTAAGTGTTATAGCACTATTCTTCGTCAGTGAATAAATCAGCGACTGGCGTGATACGAATTTCAATTCGGCGGTTTTTCTTTCGTCCATTGGCATTCATATTCGAGGCAATAGGTTCCGCTTCACCAAAACCATACGTATTTATTCGATTAGCATCAACGCCTTTCTGCTCCAATAATGCCAAGACTGAATTTGCTCGCTTATTGGATAATGAAGTATTAAATTGCTTGCTGCCACTGCTGTCAGTATGACCTGCAATAAATACCTCTGAACGAGGCTTGTTATTCAGTAATTGTGCTAATTGAGTCAGTGCGTCTTTACTCTCACTTTTAATGACAATACTGCCTGAATCAAAACTGGTATCACCATTTAATAGCACAATGATTTCATCATTCACTTGTGCAACACTGCCAATATCATCTGTGATAATCGCATTCAGTTCGTCGTGATGGTAAGTAATAAAACTTTCAATAGTAGGTGTCGATTTAATTGCTGTAGTCTCATCTTCTGATGTACTTTGACAGCCACTAAGTAAGCTCCCTACTATAATAACTCCGAGTAAGTGTTTCTTCATTATAAGTATCCCTAATCCAACTTAGCGCTAATTTATCAGACTTCGTTCGCTTATACATGATGAGTAAAAATAGAATAGAGACACTTCACGTACCTGTGAAATTGAGTTGTCACTCAGTTTCAATATTAATACGATTCTTTACTTTCTTTAGATAAATCAAAGAATAAACTAATAAGTAAAAAGCACTTAATCCATATAATCCAAGAAGACTCTTCATCACGCCTTGTAACCCACTTCCTTGTTGATTCAATAATAGGAAGCCATTGATAGCAAAATCACTCGGTAATAAGTGCATAACACTCACCAATAAGCTTGGGATCATTTCTACAGGCCATATAAAACCAGCACTAAATACAATAGGCATAGAGCTAAACAACACGACCAAAAGAAGACTTTCACAGTTAGGAAATAACTCACCGAGAATGAATCCAAGTAAGATAACGGAGGTTAGAAAAGGAACCAATAAAATTAATAGCTCTAATGGGTGACTAAAACGACTAATATCATAAAAATCAAATACAGAACCAAAGTAGAAACAGGCAAGAACCAGCTCAACACACAAAAAGAGACTGAATCTAATCAGCATTATTTTTGGTGATTTCTCATGAGGTTTTACGATTTTTTGCCTTACACCAACGGCCATCAATAATGTTTGTTGCAAGATCAAAACAAATACTGCGGGTACAACATATTGCTGATAACCCATATTATGATTAAATACAGGGATATAATTAGAATTAAAAGGCTGAAAGGTCTTCACCGCTTGAGTTATTGGTATCCCATCAATTGTCATGTTAGCGACTCTTATTTCAGCAGAAATAGTTCCTCCTGCCTTCATTAATCCTTCGATAATGGTGCCATAGACTAAAAAGTAAGAGGCATCCCCTGCATAAGCGACAGTTGGAGATTGTCCTAACAATACATTTTTAGAAAACTCGGTAGGGATAACAAGAAAACCACTGACTTTCTGCGCCATGAATTGATTTTTAGCCTCAGCTACGCTTTCGGCTTGATCAACCACATTTACTTGTTGTGAGCTATTGACCATTCTAATGAATTTTCTACTGAGATCTGATTTATCTAAATCCACCACCGTGATCTTTTGCTCTTCTGGACTCTGGTGTTGATAAGGTAACGGATAAAGGAATGCATAAAACAATACACCTCCAACCATCGCCATTAAAATGGTGCTGTTAGTAAAGATGGCTTTTGCTTCAGTCCCAATTGCGCGCCATAATTTATGCATTTGATTTCCTTAATCGCGCAGTCAGTATTAATAAAGGCACTAAAAATAACGATAATGCCATTACATTAGGAATCGATTGAATCAAGTTATACCCATAATTAGTCTGCTCTATTTGAGCTCTAACAAAATGACTCGCCGGTAAAATTGAATGCCAAAATGTCGCGATGCTATTCATGTCTGTCACGGGGAACGTCACCCCTAAAAAAGCAAAGCTTGGTGCCGTATATGCGCCAGAGATGCTCATTGCTTTTACTATATCATTAGTGACATAGGCAATAAGTACACCTAAGCTAATACAGGCCAATGTCATTGCACTCATGATCAATAAGAACTCAGGGATATTCGCCAAAAATGGAAAGCCTAAGATCTTATATAAGAAAACAAATAAAATGGAACCTACAAACATAAAGATGAAAAAATAAAACCCGACAAATTGCATCATCGTATTTTTTGTTTGATGGTCAAACCAAGATCTCAACGACGATTGATTCTCAATTTTCATGGCATTATTCATTGCCCATATCATGCCAACAATCATCGCCATTTGCCAAATGGCAGGAAGAATTGCAGACAGCAAAAACTGATTATAATTACTGCCTAAATTAAATAAAGGCGTGATTTGTACATTAATAGGAACGGCCGTATTAATGGCTTGAGTCCATGTTGTTTCATGGGTACTTAAGGTTTTAATTGTGCTTAATTGAGCTTGTATCGTCATGTCAGTCTGCAATAACGCTGAACTGATTTGTTTCGCAATCAAAATATACTGTGCATTGTAAAAACCTGATATATTTGGGCTTTTACCGAGTAATACGTCTTTTTCAAAATTAGCGGGAATAATGACATACCCATAATTATGTCTATCTTTAAGCGCAGTATTTGCAAAAGGAATGCTTTGTTGAATCGACCGAACTTGCAATGTGGGTGTCGCATCATAATTACGAGTAATCATGCGTGATAAGCTAGATTGGTCAAGATCAACAACATCAATAGGCAACTCACGGACGACAGAGGCTGAGAATACCCACCAAATCATCAAAGATAAAATAACTGGCAATCCAAACGTAGCTGCTACTAGCCAGTAATTAGAAAGATAAGAACGCCATAATGTTTTCATAGTAGTACCCAAAGTAGCGTTGTATTACTTTTCAATTCGAACAATAGCACTCATACCTACTCTTAGATTTGGTATTTTTTTCGTTGGATGCGCTTCAACTTCAAATGTTTTCAAATCAAATCCTTGACTGTTATCCGTTGCACGCCAAGTCGCATAATCCCCTAATACAGAAATATGAGTAATGGTAAAAGGAACCGTCGCATCAAGGGCTGGTAGATAAACCGACAACTCATCACCTTTGTTATAGTGCTTTAGGTTATCTTCTCTTACATGAAAAATAGCCCACGCATTATTCATGTCAATAACCGTCACAACAGGAAACCCTTGAGGCGCAATCTCTCCAGCGTTTAGTAAGACTTGTGACACCTCTCCTTCATACCAACTGTTTATTTTGGTATCTGCGGCATAAGCTTCAACTTCAGCAACCGCACCAGAGGCCATTTTTACTTTTTCATTAGCGGCTCGTTTTGTTTCTACTCGAGCCCCTTCTTTTGCCATTTGATACATTTGGTATGCTGCATTTTCAGTGTATTTAGCGGCTTGCCATTGAGTGTATGTTTCATCTTTCTTTTGTTCAGCAACCACACCATCGTTGTAAAGGTTATTTACACGAGCGTATGTTTTCTCTAATAGTTGGTTCGCTGCTTTCGCTTTTCTCCACTGATCACGAGCTGCCGATATTTGTTGTTTTCTTGCTCCTTTTTCCGCTTCTTGAGCTAATGCACTTGCGGCGGCTTCCCCCGCTTTTGCTTGAGCCAATTTTGCCTCTATTTCAGGACTGTAAAGAGAGAAAACTGCTTGGCCTTTTTCTATTTCATCGCCTTTTTTTACAAAAACACTTTCAATACGCCCAGGGACTTTTGAAGAAACATTGTATTGCTCCGCTTCAATTTGACCTTGTAGTAACTCTGGACGAGGCTGATAAGCTGCCCAAAAGCTGTATCCAACCCAAGAGACCACTGAGACGGCAATAAGAGAACCGATAACGTTAGTTGCTTTACTCATGATGATTACCCTTGTCTTGCTTGCAGTTGATATTGATTAAATGTATCGGTTTGATTGCTTAATGCGAGTAACTTTACTAGCGAAATCACATAATTAAACGAAGCAAGTGAACGTTGAGTTTTAATACTGGCTAAATACAGCTCGGCATCGACGACATCAAGTGATGTAGATAATCCTTGCTTAAACGCTTTTTCACGAAGAAACACGTTTTCAGTTGCCAATGTAACACTCGACGCTAATCCATTATATTCGTCAATGGCTTGCAGTGCTTGGCGGTATGTTTTTTCAACAAGTAAAGAGAGATCTTGCTTCGCCTGTTGTTTTAAATACTGAACTTGTTGTATTGCACGGTGTGCCGCCACCACTTTCTCTGAGCGACCTTTGTTATCTAATAAAGGGACATTCATACCAATACCTACCATCCAATCGGGAGCTATCTCAGCAGATAAGCTGTCACCTTCATATAAATTGTAGTTACCATAGAGGTAAACTTCTGGGTAGTATCGTCCCTTTTCTGCTTTTACCAAACTTTGAGCTTGAACTTCTTTCGCGTCTAATAAAGCTAAACCAGGGTATGTATCTAAAGTGCTATCAACAAAAGAACGTAATTCTGGGAGTGTTGCATTTATAAATAACATGGTTTCAGGCGTTACCGCGTCACGGGTTTGAAGCATTTGAGATAATGCGGCATTGGCAATATCCCGATCTTGTTCCGCTTTACGTAAATCAACCTTTGCTTTGTCATAAGAAGCATCCGCTTGAAGTCGTTCAACTTTTGCTATTTGCCCTTGCTGTTGAAGTTTCACAGCATTGCTACGGTGTTTAGCGAGTCCTTGTTCCACTTCTGTATAGGTATTCACAACTTCATTGGCTAAAACGACACTAAAATAATATTTAGCGAGATCTTCATAAGAGGCTTGTTGTTTCATTAATAGTTTACTACGAGCTTCCGTTGTCTTTCCTTCCGCGGCACTCTCTGCTGCCGAAATCCTACCGCCAGTAAATATAGGCCAAATAGCACGAATAGAGCTGGTAAAAATGTCTCTTTCAGTTAGCGTCGATGTAATAGGCCCACCGAGCTTATTGATCAACCCAGATGCTGCACCGGCAAAAGCAGGGTTAATATCGGTACTATCGAGTAGCTGTTGGCTACTTACGGTGACATCGTCATCTAAATAAGTGTAGTTTGCTGTCAGTGAAATGGAGGGAAGATTTAAATCACTCGTAGCAGAAGCTAATGATTCTTGGCGTTGAACATTCATTCGTTCCGCCGCGATACCATTATGATTATTAAGAACGTTTTTCCATGCACTATCAAAGTCGACCGATTTAGCCTGAACAGAAATAGATAAAACAGCGGTTAAAATAATTGATAAGCGAGTCATTTTTAGCATAAGCCCTCCGTTGCGTAGAGTATATACTCTAGATTGATCCATATGCAAAAAAAAAGCTTACCACAATAGGTAAGCTTTTTTAGAAAAAGAAACGATTATTTAGTCATACGGACAAGAGACAAACCAATTAGCCACTCTAAATCTTTACGGCTTTCTTCGCCGTATAAATCTTCAACCAAACCGTATAAACGCTCAATACCGTTGTGCGCAAATTCGTGAGCGTTAGCTGATGTTACGATGTGGTGGAATAAAAGACGTAAAATTGCGCGGAATTGTTCATCTTCTAGAGAAGCAATCCAGCTATCAATGAATGCTTGTTTATCACCTTGCATTTCAAGACGTTCTGCAAACAAACGGAAGATACGACCATCTAATGCTGCTGTAAAATCAGTTTTCTTTGGAAAATGATGGCTAATACCAGTTCTTGATACACCAGTCTGTTGACTTAGTGTGGTATATGACATTTTGTCATAGCCTAGGCGTAATAGTTGATCAATAACTGCATCCATGATCTTCTGGATGGTGATTTCAGTATCTTCTTTACTTCTTTTTGGCATAATAAAGCTCTTCTAATGTGGTTAGTCCATTAAGAAATTAATCATAAAAATTTACTAATGACAATTATATAAGTAAATTTATAGGATTCAATTCCATTTGTATAATTATTTTTATAATATTTTGCACAATCAGTGATGTCGCGCAAACGGTTCGCTTATAAAATACCTCTTAAATATGAGAAATAAATTTATTAAGGTAAAATAAGCAAAGACTTACAGCAAATAAATGCACACTTTATATGGGCAGTCTGCGTTATACAGTATGGAATTACAATACACTACACTGCTTTATGACAAAGAATTGTCATAAAGGTTCATTTTTTGGGAGAATAGTCCCAGGTTACAAGCTTGAGATTGAAAGATTGAAAGATTGTTACTAAACGAATGCATTTTAAAGAAGCCAATAAAATGGTAGTTTTCTTACATAAAGCGTCATAATATAAAGACATTACTACTATTGAGGATATAACTATGAGTTCTGATGTTGAACAAAATGTACCTTGCGATGCCTGTGGTTGCAGTGCAGAAATGGGCTTTATCATTAAAGAAGGCGATGATGTAGCTGAAGTAAGTATCTTTGCGGATAATAAATCACAACTTAATGCAGAGTTTGCTAATTATCTGACTCTTGCAAAAGAAGTGTGTGCTGAAGTAAAAACGGACATTGAAATAACAGAAAATGAAAAAGAATTACATGCACGCCTACAATTTTCATGCAGTGCAGAAAAACTGATTTATGAATTAAAAACACGTTCACTTCGACGTTAGTTTTTATTTTTGTATAAAAAAAGGCTCCAACATTATTGTGTTGGAGCCTTTTTTATTAAATTAGAGAGATTAAGCTGCTTCGATTTTTGCAGCTTGAGGACCTTTTGGTCCCTGCTCTACTTCAAAAGTTACTGCTTGGCCTTCTTTTAACGTTTTAAAGCCTTCGCTTTGAATCGCGCTGAAATGAGCAAACACATCAGGACCGCCATTCTCTTGAGTAATAAAACCGAAACCTTTATCTTCATTAAACCATTTAACAGTACCAGTTGCTTTAGACATTACGTCTCCTTAACACTTAAAAAATTAACTACCAGTGATTCAATATGTTTATCACTGCGACAATCAATGCCGAATTTCACTATATCAAATGTATTTTGATAAATGAAACGCTAAATCATGACCGATATCACTCATTTAACATTAAACTTATTTACGCAGTTGTCGATAATACAGTAAGTCTTTTATTCAACGTTGTGTCTATGTTCATATTGAATCGCTCTATTTTCTTTATCTTATTATCTGTGTTGCTCAGCGCCCCTGTTTTAGCTGAAAAATTAAATAAACACCGTTTGATTAATCATATCGATAGCTACGGAAACATTAGTTTGAGGAATACCGGCTACACCGAGTTACCTGACGATTTGGTGGTTAATGGCGATCTTAATTTAG
>SAMEA5043647__coassemble_190_pt1 | contig 15577 bp, 13 predicted proteins | sample SAMEA5043647__metabat2_low_PE_001 | metagenome-assembled genome bin SAMEA5043647 (sample SAMEA5043647) | Gadus morhua | reverse complement strand
TCTAATCAAACCGATTAAACTGGATGTTTAAAACAATGACCAATCGATTCACTGATCGCTTGAAGAACATTACGTCGAGTAATAATGCCGACCAATTTACCACCATCCACAACAGGGTAAATTTTAGGCTTATCCGCTGTCATACTTTGTGCAAGCTCGATAATATTATCTTCTGGCGTTACCGTTAAGACATCTTGTCTCATTACATCACCAACTACGTGCGTATCTTGGCAATGGTAACTCACACCAAGCAGTGACTTTATTAAATCTTGTTCTGAAATAAACCCAATCACTTCTCTTTGTTCATTAACAACTGGGCCGCCAATATGTTGTGAAGTAATAAATTGGTCTAACGCTGCTGATAATGACATATCCGCTGTCAAAGAAAGTGGGCGTGCGCTCATGTATTGTTTTACTTTTTTATTTTCCATCATGTATACCCCTAGCAATCGCTATCTTTTATTTTGATAACTTAAGTGTGGACTATTTTTAGAAAAAAGCTAAATCACTCTTTCCTATCTCTGTGATGGATGAAACCTATTAAGAAAAAAAACAGATAAAATTATGAGCTACCTAACAATACATCAATAAGAATTTTTTTATTTTGCTCAACTGATGACATTACATTCTCGTAACCTGCGGTGTTATTGGTCTTTTCCATTCGATGAATAATCGCCAAACATTGTTTAATGTTTTTAGGATCTTTCATCAAATTTTTCCCTCTTAATGTTAGCGTTAATAGCATGTAATTAAGATCCGAAGAATAAGGGTACGTTTGACCGATTTTTACCAATTGTAGATTGTTTTCATCCGCAGACTTTTGAGCTCTTAGCCATTGGTATACTTTATTCAACTTTTGAAAATGGGCCATCGATTGCTGTAATAACTGAGGGGCCGTTTTTTTAAGTCCAGTTTGATCAAACATTTTATACAGTGTGACACACAGCTTTATTTCGCCCGCCATTGCTAGCACACCAAAAGTGGCAACACGAAATTCATCAGAAGCAACTTTTCGATTAGAAAGAAAACGATGATAATTTAATACCGCAATCGCTTTTGCTTTATAACGCTTACCTTGCTTATACAACTGACGAGCAACAAGTACATTAATGAATCCTTGCAGTTCATCGCGTTTATCCATAGAGATACGTTTCTTTAATGTCATAATTAATTGACCAAAGAAGCGTTTATAATCATCTTTATTAAAAACGACGTTCGTTTTATAAACAGCATTAGCAAGATCTATTACCATTCTGTTTAATGTCGAAGGAGTAATCCCTATATGATAAAAACGTTTCATTACCATATTATGCAATAATAATGATTCATTGTTCTCGATGATAAAATCAAGAAACGCATAAAATACATCGTCATTTTTAGGATTATTTTCATACGCTTTTGTAAGTGCAATCTGAACCTTACTCGTATGCTTTGCTTCTGCATAAATAGCAGAAAGCATAAAATTTGCTTGGAACTGATAACGCTTTGAGCGTAATAATAATTCAAGAACAGGAATCGCTTTTGGTTTCTCAACCATTTCACAATAAGCCATTAAGTTCTGAGGCATGATCTCGCTTTTATCATGGCGCTGGTATACTTTTTTAAATGTGACAGAATCTTTCGCTTTATTTAACTCTTCTAATGTCATGTTTAAAAGCATACGGTTCTTATACGTGCCAGTATAAGTTTGAGCTCGCTTAATAAAAGCCGCTTGGGAGTTATTGACTTCAGCAATCAATTTCTCAATTAATAAGGTTAAATTGAATGATTTCCGAATTAACTCATCAATATAACCAAAATTAATTGGACTATTTACAACAAAATCAGGGAAGAGTTCTCTCGCATTGATTTCATCGACTTGAGACTCTTCATTTTCAATATCAATAATAAAGATTGGTCGCTTACCAAATTTAGCTTTCGCTCGTGCACTCTTAACGATGTCCGATATTACTTCATGTTCAGAATAACGATATTCAATGAAGTAATATTCATACACGGGCAAATCAGACGCCTTCATGCTTACATTAAAGTTATCTGCACTCTTAAAGCCCGCCTTTTGAAAAAATTGGCGGATCTGGGTACTACGTTCTCGTTTTTCAGTGAAAACAAGAACATTCATGTGCGGAATGCGTTTAATTAATTCAGCGGTGCTCATCTATATTATTAACTCTAATTAAAAACATTGATTACAATATAACAACCCGTAAACAACAAAGTGGTAGTAATACCACCGCTTTATCATTCGTTTTATAAAAAATAGTTTTACAACTATGTGTAAAATCCGCGCTACTTTACCATAAAGTAACGCAGAGTCATTCCAATATTAAATATTTGTCAGTAGCGCTTGTAAGGGGTGCTTTAATTGCTCTCCTTCAAATCGTTTAACCTGACTACGACATGAATATCCAGTGACTAAACATCGATCTTTATCTAACACTCTAAGATTAGCTTTCCAGCTGAGATCATAGACGGCTTTAGACGTTTCAACTTTATCGGCTTCATGACCATACGTCCCAGCCATTCCACAACAACCAACAGGCACGGTATGCAATGTTAATCCAAAGTGGTTAAATATTTCTCCCCACTCTTTCTCCGCATTTGGCATTTTTGTTTTCTCTGTACAGTGAGCAAACAATTTCCATGGTCTAACATCAATAATGTTCGATTTGTTAAACTCAACTAATCGCGGCATTAACCATTCATGAACCGTGAGAACTTCAAAATCACCACGTTGGTCTTTAAGCATTTCTGCGTATTCATCTCTATAACAAAGAACCAATGCAGGATCCACGCCAACCATTGGAATATCCAGTGTCGCAATTTGATTTAGAAACTCACTCGTATTCTTTGCTGTTGAGGTAAATTGTTTTAAGAAACCTTTTACGTGTTGAGCTTTTCCATTTGGTTTAAATGGCAGCAGTATTGGTTTTAAACCTAAACGCTGTATTAACTCAATAAAATCACTAATAACACTCGCATCATAGTAGCTAGTGAAAGGGTCTTGAACAATCAACACATAACTCTGCTTCTCTTTATCAGACAACCCTTTCAAGGTTTCTAAATTAAATGTCTCAATATCTCGTTCTCGACATTTTTCTTTTAAGGTAGGAACAGATAACAATGGCATATCAACATACCCAATCGCACGCTTCGTCATGCTTTGTGTAATACTTTGCTTTAAAACACCATTAATTACGGTTGGCATCGTTGCCATTATAGGTAACATCGTTTCAATATTTGCCACCAAGTAATCTTTTACTGGGCGCTGGTAACGACTGTGATACATATTTAAAAAGCGTGAACGAAAGCTCGGTACATCAACTTTTATTGGGCATTGGCTTGCACATGCTTTGCATGCTAAACACCCCATCATCGCCTCATGTACTTCATGAGAGTAATCGTATTCTTTCTCTTTATTTATACGATTACGAATACGGTCGATGATTTGTTTTATCGATGGACGCTTTGTTAATAAATCGTGCTCTAACTTGACGGGATCAACACCTTGCTCAGCCAATTGACGTAGCCATTCACGTACAAGGCCGGCTCGCCCTTTTGGTGAATGACGGCGATCAGAGGTCACTTTCATTGATGGGCACATTGGCGAACTGGTTTCGTAATTAAAACATAAACCATTGCCATTACATTCCATCGCTTGATTAAAGCTATCTCTGACTTCAACAGGAATTTGGCGATCATAAAACCCACGTTTAGTGTCACTCACTTTGACAAGCTCATCAGTACTGTCTAGTGGTGTACAAATTTTGCCTGGGTTCATTTTATTGTAAGGGTCAAACGCGGCTTTTACTCTTCTCAACTCAGTAAAAATCTCATCACCAAAAAATTCAGGACCATATTCTGAACGGAAACCTTTACCATGCTCTCCCCACATTAAGCCGCCGTATTTAGAAACCAAAGCCACCACTTGATCAGAAATCGTATGCATTAACGCTTCTTGTTCCGGATCGCACATATCCAATGCAGGACGAACATGAAGTACGCCAGCATCAACATGACCAAACATACCGTAGTTAAGTTTGTGCCCATCAAGTAGGGTTCTAAATTCTTGAATGAAATCGGCTAAATTTTCAGGAGGTACACAAGTATCTTCAGCAAAAGCAACGGGCTTAGCCGCGCCTTTTGTAGCACCGAGCAACCCAACGGCTTTTTTACGCATGGTGTAAATACGGCCAATACTTGCCACATCTTGTGTCACTTGATAGCCGATTAACCCTGATTTACCGCTTTCTATCAACACATCAAGTTTTTCGATTAGCGCAGACACTTGCTGATCGACTTCTTGTTGATCTGCGCCTGCAAACTCAACCATATTTAGGCCAAGCATATCTTTGTTTGGTACATCAGTGATGAGATCACTCACGCTATGCCAAACAATGTCTTGTTTCGCAAAGTTTAAAACTCGAGAATCAATTGTTTCAACAGATAATGCGTTTGCATCAACCATGAATGCCGCATTTCTTAATGCCGCATCAAAACTGTCATATTTCACGTTGATTAAGGTTCTTGCCTTTGGAATAGGCGTAATATTTACAATGGCTTCAGTGAGAAAAGCCAAAGACCCTTCTGCGCCACACAGCACTCGAGTAATATCAAAATTGTCCGTTTCAATATTCAACGCATTTTTTAGGTCATACCCCGTCAAGAAACGGTTTAACGGAGGGAATTTATCCGTAATTTGTTGACGTTTAGTTCGGCATACTGATTCCGTCACTTCAAGAGCCGTTAATGCCGCTTTCGGTTGATTCTCTTTGGTTAAAGCCGTATCTAACACAGTACCATTAGCTAAAATAGCAGTGACACTTAATACATGATCGGATGTTTTACCGTATTTGAGTGATCCCTGACCGGAAGCATCGGTATTAATCATGCCCCCAAGTGTTGCTCGGTTACTGGTTGATAAATCAGGAGAAAAGAAAAAACCATGCGGACGAAGTGCATCATTAAGTTGGTCTTTAATAAGCCCAGTTTGAACTTTGGCCCAGCCTTCCAGCGGATTAATCTCGATCACTTTATTCATATGACGAGAGAGATCAACCACGATACCTTTTGTTAAAGATTGCCCATTAGTTCCCGTACCGCCTCCTCTAGGAGAAAAGGTAATCCCTCTAAATTCAGGTTTGTCTGCCAGTACAGCAAGACACTGAACATCCTCAGTGGAACGGGGCAATAGCACCGCTTGTGGTAGTTGCTGGTAGACGCTGTTATCGGTAGATACCGCTAAGCGACTGGCGTAAGTGGTTTCTATATCGCCTTTAAAATCAGTATGTTTTAAGGCTTCTAGATAAGTTAATACAACAGAATCGATAGTCGATTGAAATTTTAACGCTGGTAACATTGCTTCCATGCTCCTTCACTTGCTGATCCCTCAGCACCATATTGTTGTTCTAAACACACTTTACAACATCTCGCGTGGATAAAACATCAAACCTATGCTATATCAACCAAATATTTTATGTCTTGAATTAATACTCACACACAAACCTAATGCCCTCCTATTCCTTTTAGCTGTGGCACTGTTCTTGCTTTAGTATATGGCCCATATTAAGAAAGTCGTCGATTCAATGATCACGCGATATGGCATCAGCTCCTCTTAACTCATTTTGATAGAGAACGTTATGAAACCTGCGATAAGAAAAAATAAAACAATTACAACTGATGATATTTTATTAACGTTGTGCCGCTCGATGTCAGGCGTATTAACGAAGGCAACTCAAAGTTCAGTTAATTACTCAGCCATGGTTCAAAAAATATCGAAAACAAGCTTAAAACCAGACTTTGGTTGCTTTGTTTTATTTGATGGTGGTTTCTCTGGATTGGTTATCACTAACTTCACAAAAGATGCTGCTCTTGAGCTGTATACTCGATACATGCAAACAATGGGCATGCCTGCTGAAGAACTTGCTATCTTGCATACCTCAGACGAAGTTGGTGACGTATTGGGTGAGTTAATGAACCAAATCGTAGGTGATTTTACGGGTCAAATCCGCAAACAGCTGCAAACCACGATTTCGCAAAACCAACCAAAAATGTTGGCCTTAAATAAGCAAGTCATCCTGTCTGTAGATACAAACCTTGATCGCCCTCAAGCACGTCGTGTTACGTTTACGACTCAAAATAATAATATTTTCTATCTTGAACTAGCGATGGATAAAACCGAATTTATTCAACTTGAAGAATTCGAACAAGAAGACGAATTCGATGCTGATGATTTGTTCGAACAGCATAAAGTTGGAAACAATCAGAAAACGGAACAAAAAATAGAGAATACTCAGGATCTTAACGACTCATTATTTGATGAACTAGGCATTTAACGCCCTCTCCTTTTTTAGCCACGATTCATTTTATGGTGTTTTTATTTACTTTGATTTTATAAAAACACCCTTATCTCTCTTCTTCTTTTATCATTTACTTAATAAACCACACCAACCCTTCTTTTATCTCCATTTATTTCATTAAGAACACAAAGTAAGCGCATCTTCTATCTTCCAAATTTTGAAAGAGAAAGGTAGAATATACGCCCCAAAAAAAGAAAGGATAGATAATGTCATCAGCAAAGCAAAAGGCTCTAAAAAAGATCGCTAAATGTCTTGAACTTGGTAATTCCGCTAATGTGAATGAAGCCGCTCAAGCCATTAGAATGGCGCATCGCCTTATGCTTAAGTATGGTCTTGAGAAAGATGACATTGAGTTTATCAAAATGGGGAAAACGCAAAGTACCCATCTTCTTCCTGCCAATGTAGGCAGTAATATTCTAAAAATCATTCGTGGTATCAATACACGATTTGGGGTTGAAGCGGTTCTGCTGAACCATAAAGGGCTAAAAAAAGTAGAATTTATTGGTTCTGCTGATCGCGCTATTTTTGCGGCATTTGCCTTTGATATTGTTTATCGAGAAATGAATGAACAAACAGGCCAATTCAAAAATAGCTTTGCTGGCTCAGGGACTGGGCAACTTGAAGTCACTCGACGTGTTAATTCATTTTTAGCGGGTTGGATTGAAGGCGCACTTGAAAAACTGCCTGTCATTGCCCCTGATGATGATTCTGCAAACAAAATTAATGATTACATTGATAAAGAATTTCAAAATATTGATAGAGAAACATTCAAACAGCAGTTAAGAGAAGCAATGGCAAACATTACTGCTGATTATGAAAAAGGATTAAAGAAAGGCAGAACAATTTCGGTAAGCCGTCCTGTTGGCGGAACTCAAGCCAAGAAATTATTACGCTAATACCGCCGTAATCTATTTCCTCTATAAATAAAAATACCACGATTTATTCGTGGTATTTTTTCATTCAGAACCGGCTTCTGTTTTACACCAGTGTCATTAATTCTGAAAAGATAATTACTGGCATTAGCATATTAACCTTCTATATTTACCGCATCATGACACCAATTAGTCACTTGGTACAAAAAGGCCTTACCTTGAGAATCATGAACCGTTTGTTTCACAGAAAAAAGCATGCTTCCACTACTAATATTCAATGCCGTTGACTCAATCAGTTCCGCAGGTTGAACGCCTATTTTCATTGTTATCAAATCAGCCTGACACAAATAGTGATCTTTCAAATAAGTCATTATAGAGGGTTCATTTTCAGGTTGTTGCAACTTAGGAAAACGCTCTACTGGGATATATTGATATTGAATAGCCACTTTTCTGCTATCAATAGAGATAACAGATGACAACGCAAGAACATAAGAAAAAGGCGTCAATTGCAGCGCATTTGCAATAGCTTTAGGTGCTAATACTTTATGTGCATTGAGGGTGGTTTTTATATAACGTCGTTTTTGATTCGAACATAATACAGCCAGATCTAAATCGACCATCGGATTTAACACGATCCCTTTCGAAGAAACAAACCATCCACGACGTTCTTCTCGGTATATTTTACCCGATAACTCTAAGTGATAAAGTGCTTCACGAAGCGTAATTCGAGTCGTTGAAAACGCTTCTGCTAGTGTTCTTTCTGATGGTAATTTATGCCCAATTTCTAGCATTCCACTTTCTATTTGCTCTTCAATCGCGTCTTTTATAGCAAGGTATTGCATTCATTATCCTAGGTTTAACGATCAATATTACAACGTCGGTACGTAGACATCATTACTCATATAGCCTTGTAACTCATTGTTACTGAGTAAGCGTCCTTTCTTCACTAGTACAGTTACTCTTATCTTTTCTTTCTCTGCTTTTTGTAAGCGCTCTAATAAAGCCGCTTCAGTATCAATGTAAATTCGCTCAGCATCACGACGACAAAGCTCTATAAACTCATCAGGGCAATCAGAGAAGCACAATACCCATTCGGCTTGTTGCATTAAACGCAGGGACTTTAATGACAACATCTCGGTCTCTTTGTGGTACTCAATCCAATTACGCTCTGCCTGTACGTTTACCGATGACGATAAATAGAATCTGAATAAATCTTCCAATTCATTTCTAGTGCTTAATTTTTCTATTTCAGGGGATCGTAAAAAGGCTTCCCAAAATTTACGTCGTTCATCCACCGTTGAAAATGCATCTTTAACAACACTGCGTTTGTCTGCACCAAAATCCGCTAACATTGCGATTTTTGTTGATAATTGAGTCTCTAATTGCTCTCTAATTATTCGTATCAAAACAGGTGAGGCGCCACCACTAGAAATCGCAACTTGAACTCTTCCTCTGTTCACTATTGACGGGGTAATGAAATCACAATGAGCAGTATCATCAACCACATTAACGAGGATCCCCACGTTGTGGGCATCTTTATAAACTTGATGATTTAAGTCAGCATTATCGGTTGTTGCCCATACCTGTACGTATTTATTGTCTAATAGATCGCGGTGATAAAATCCTTTCTGGTAATGGATTTTTTCTTGTTCCACATAATCAGCTAAATAAGATTTAATTGAAGGAGCAACTACCGTGATATCAGCATCCGCCTGCAATAACATATCAATTTTACGGCAAGCAACTTCCCCACCACCAACGACGAGTACTGGTCGCTTTCGTATATCCATAAAAATGGGAAAATATCTCATCCAATCTCTCACTTATCCTTTTATTTAATATCAATAATATACCTTGCTTCTCGGCATTAAGGTAGAGCAGTGACTTACCAAACTAAAAATCGCGACTTAACACATTCAACAAATAAATGAATTAACAATTTATTAACACATTTAAATGTCAGACCACTTCATTACCTCTACCTTTTAAAAATAAAGCAGCATAAATCACTAGTTATGTTGGATATGCCTGATCTTATTACCTATATTTTATTCAGTGGACGATTTCACAAATCATTCACTATTGTATATCGTTTAAATACAGTTGCTTATAAATAAGCAATTGAACTCCATCTAATGGCTAACGCAACACACTAGATTGTGATACGCCAGTTCAATAACGGACTATTAAGGAAGAACACAGATGAATTTTAAATCAAACACTCTATTCGCAGCGATTGCAACCTCAGCGGCTCTATTGTCAACACAAGCTACTGCCGCTGATGGAACCCTAGAAAAAGTAGTTAAGAATGGTTATCTACAATGTGGGGTTAGTACTGGTCTACCTGGATTCTCAAACCCTAACTCAAAAGGAGAATGGGAAGGTATTGATGTTGAATACTGCCAAGCCGTTGCTGCTGCCGTATTAGGCGATAAAACAAAAGTTAAATACGTGCCATTAACCGCAAAAGAGCGTTTTACTGCATTACAATCAGGTGAAATTGATGTGCTGTCACGTAATACAACATGGACACTGCATCGTGATACTTCCCTTGGCTTAAATTTTGTTGGCGTTAACTATTACGATGGTCAAGGCTTTATGGTCAAAAAAGAACTTGGTCTCACCAGTGCGAAAGAGCTTGATGGTGCGTCTGTTTGTGTTCAATCAGGTACCACTACCGAACTAAACCTTGCTGATTACTTCCGTAATAACAGTATGGAATATAAGCCTGTCGTATTTGATACGGCGGCACAAACCTCGAAAGGATTTGATGCTGGTCGATGTGATGTACTAACCACTGACCAATCAGGTCTTTATGCTCTTCGCCTAAATCTAAAAGACCCAAAAACAGCACAAATTTTACCTGAAATCATTTCAAAAGAGCCGCTAGGCCCTGTGGTTCGTCAAGGCGACGATAAATGGTTTAACATCAACAAATGGGTGTTGAGCGCCATGATAAACGCTGAAGAGTATGGCATTACATCTGCAAATGCAGATCAAATGCTTAAATCTAAAGATCCAAACATCAAACGTATCCTTGGTGTTGATGGTCCTAAAGGAAAAGGCTTAGGAATTCGTGATGATTGGGGTTACCAAGTAATTAAACAAGTGGGTAACTACGGAGAGAGCTTTGAGCGTACCGTTGGTACTGGTTCTCCACTTCAAATATCTCGTGGCGTAAATGCCCTTTGGAATGCGGGGGGCTTCATGTACGCCGCACCAATCCGTTAATAATCCCACAATAAAAACAATAAATAGACGTCATATTATGGGGTGAGTTTTCACCCCTTTTAATAAATGGATTTAAGGTTGTAGCCGTATGTCATCTAAAAATAAAAATATTTTATACAACCCAACATTTCGTGCGATTTTATTTCAGGTGCTTGCAATTACTGCACTTGGCTTTTTCTTTTACACCATAGTCAACAATGCATTGTCCAATTTAGAATCTCGAGGTATCGGTCTTTCTTTAGTGGAATACGATGAAACATATTCTTATGGTCGCACCTTTATTGTTGGATTGCTGAACACCGCCCTAGTCTCCGTCCTAGGCGTTTTATTGGCCACTATTTTAGGCTTTACTGTCGGAATAGCTCGTCTATCAAGTAACTGGCTAGTTAGCCGCTGTGCTGCTGTCTATATCGAAACGTTCCGAAATATCCCTCTTTTGCTACAAATCTTTTTTTGGTATTTTGCCGTTTTACAAGCCCTCCCTTCACCTCGACAAAGTTTAAGCTTAGGTGAAAGTATTTTCCTCAATGTTCGAGGCTTATTTTTTCCGAGCCCCATTTTTGAAGAAGGTTCTAATCTAATAGGAATGGCCGTCGTCCTTGCTATTGTGTTTATTATTTTCTTATCACGTTGGGCACATAACAAACAAACCCTAACCGGACAACAAACTCCCGTTGTGCGCTACTCCATTTTGTTGTTAATCGCGTTACCTACTCTCGCTTATTTCATTTCTGGTATGCCCGTTTCGATTGAATACCCAGAGCTCAAAGGATTTAACTTTCGTGGTGGCATCAGTATCATTCCTGAATTAGCGGCACTGGTGGTGGCACTGAGTGTTTATACCGCCTCATTTATCGCAGAGATTGTTCGTTCAGGCATTAATGCGGTAAGTTACGGCCAAACAGAGGCTGCGATGGCACTTGGTTTACCAAGAAATAAAACACTAAAACTTGTCGTTATTCCACAAGCAATGCGGATCATCATTCCCCCTCTAACCAGTCAATATTTAAACTTAACCAAAAACTCGTCATTAGCGATGGCTATCGGTTATCCAGATTTAGTTTCTGTATTTGCAGGAACGACACTGAACCAAACAGGACAAGCTATCGAAATCATAACAATGACAATGGGCGTGTACCTTACATTAAGCCTGCTAACCTCATTCGTTATGAACATTTATAACAACAAAGTCGCATTGGTTGAGAGGTAATTATGAATACACATCAGTTTCAGCCAGATCTGCCGCCACCACCCAATACGGTAGGTGCTGTCACGTGGCTTAAAAGACATTTATTCAATGGTCCAATTAACTCAATTCTAACCCTTATTATCGGTTATCTTGCGTTTAGTGGGTTATGGAACGCTGTCAGTTGGGCATTGATTAATGCCGATTGGATAGGAAAAACGCGTGATGCCTGCTCTAGTGAAGGCGCGTGTTGGGTAATGATCAACGTTCGTTGGGACCAATTTATGTATGGTTTCTATCCAACGGCTGAGCTATGGCGACCTCAATTATTTTACGCATTACTCGCTATTTTTGTTGCTTTGCTCGCTTATGAGCATACCCCTAAGAAAGTGGCTATTTGGTTAGTTTTTGTAAATATTTTCCCATTCTTTGCTGCCTTTTTATTGTATGGCGGCGTATTTGGGTTACCCGTTGTTGATACTCACCTCTGGGGAGGATTATTAATTACCTTAGTCATTGCGATTGTCGGTATTGTTGTGTCCTTGCCGATTGGGGTTGCTTTAGCCTTGGGTCGCCGTTCTGAAATGCCCATTATTCGTAGTATGTGTACTATCTATATTGAAATTTGGCGTGGTGTTCCTTTAATTACCGTTCTTTTCATGGCTTCGGTCATGCTTCCTTTGTTTCTATCAGAAGGAATGGAGTTAGATAAGCTATTTAGAGCCTTAATAGGGGTCGTCCTATTCAGTGCTGCTTATATGGCAGAAGTTATTCGTGGTGGCTTGCAAGCCATACCTAAAGGTCAATATGAAGCGGCAGATGCACTCGGCTTAGGGTACTGGAAAAAGATGCGTTTAATTATTCTTCCTCAAGCCTTAAAAATCACTATCCCTTCCATCGTAAATACCTTTATTGGTTTATTTAAAGACACAAGCCTTGTACTCATTATTGGGATGTTTGATGTCCTTGGTATTGGTCAAGCTGCAAATACCGATCCTGAATGGTTAGGGTTTTCAACGGAAAGTTATGTCTTTGTCGCTTTGGTTTTCTGGGTGTTCTGTTTCTCTATGTCGAGATACTCCATCTATTTAGAAAACAAACTTCATACAGGCCACAAGCGATAATTAACAGAATTCAAGGATGTAGTTATGACGACTCAACAAGATTATATGATCCAATTAGAAGACATGAACAAATGGTATGGTCAATTTCATGTGCTTAAAAACATTAACTTACAAGTAAAAAAAGGCGAGAAGATAGTTATTTGTGGCCCGTCAGGCTCAGGCAAGTCAACGATGATCCGCTGTATTAATCGTTTAGAAGAACATCAAAAAGGTCATATTTTTGTCTCTGGGACCGAACTAACTGAAGACTTAAAAAATATTGAGGCAGTACGCAGAGAAGTCGGTATGTGTTTTCAGCACTTTAATCTCTTCCCTCACTTAACCGTATTAGAAAATTGCACACTCGCGCCAATTTGGGTGAAGAAAATGCCAAAATCAGAAGCTAACGCCTTAGCGATGCAGTTTCTGGAACGTGTAAAAATTCCAGACCAAGCCGATAAATACCCAGGGCAACTATCTGGAGGGCAACAACAACGAGTCGCCATTGCGCGTTCACTGTGTATGAATCCACAAATCATGCTGTTTGATGAGCCAACATCAGCGCTCGACCCTGAGATGGTACGTGAAGTACTCGATGTAATGGTTGAATTAGCAGATGAAGGCATGACAATGCTGTGTGTAACTCATGAAATGGGGTTTGCAAAAGAAGTTGCTGATCGCGTCATTTTTATGGATGCAGGGGAGATTATTGAAGAAAATAACCCTATCGATTTCTTTGAAAACCCTCAATCTGACAGAACTCAACTATTCTTAAGTCAGATCTTACATCATTAAATAATGAACAATTAACATACAGCAATCAATATTGCTGATAAACTTAACAAACAGCGATCTTAGGATCGCTGTTTGTTGTTACAGATACTTACAAACTTCATCAGCTAAGTTAATGTACTGATGTAAAATGGTTTCCAGCTCAACTAATTCAGTTCAAAAAACAGAACTACCTTGATTTTTTGAACTATAGGCATCATAACTGTCTATATATTTATGTCTGTCCATTCCAAGGGGAATACGATGAATAATCAAATGTTCGGCCAAACTCGCACACAAGAGTCGGCTCTACAAACGAATAAAGTATTACGTAATACTTATTTCTTACTGTCTATGACATTACTATGGTCAGCATTGGTTGCTGGCGTATCAATGGCTCTGAACTTACCTCGTCCGGGTATTATCATTATGCTAGTTGGTTTCTACGGTCTATTGTACTTAACAGAAAAGAACCGTAACAACAGCATGGGTCTTCTATTTACATTCCTATTTACTGGCTTCTTAGGCTACACCATTGGTCCAATTCTAAACATGTACATTGGTGCAGGAATGGGCGATGTTATCCTAACGGCTCTTGGCGGTACTGCACTGTCATTCATGGCAGCATCAGCGTATGCCTTAACAACTAAACGTGATTTATCATTCCTTAACGGTGTAATGATGGCTGGTTTTGTTGTTCTACTCATTGGTATGGTTGCGAATATCTTCCTACAAATGCCTCTGTTGCATCTTGTAATGAGTGGTATGTTCATCTTGTTTTCTACTGGTGCAATTCTGTTAACAACACAATCAATCATCCGTGGTGGCGAAACAAGCTACATCTCAGCAACGATTACATTATATGTATCAATCTACAATATCTTCATCAGCCTACTAAGTATTCTTGGTATCATGCGTGACGATTAATCGATAACATTTGAAACATTAGCTAATTCGATACAATAAATTAGATGATTTTTTCACTACTGTATTGGCATTATCAGAACACTCTAAGCACTAATCGGTGTACATGTTACATTCTTCATTAATGTCTTCTGGTGGTAGATAATGTTCCCTCACATAAAATTTATTAAGAAGACGAATTACCGAATGTTTCTTTACCGGTTTTTCATCCATCAATCCATGAAGCTTTCTTGCTACATTCTGAATCGTTAATAAATTCTCTAAAGGTAGAATCTGTTCTAATTCATTACGAAAACTGTGTGCTTCTTCATAACCATTTGCGACGGCAAGATAAGCCCAAATGTAAGCAACTGCATTATGAGAAGACGATATATTTTGATTGTATTGCGATGAACGTAACTGCGCTTCAGGGCTTTTAAGTTCCCCCCCACGTTCTGACCAATATATTGCTTTGTAAATATTTTGCTGTGTTCCAATACCATGATAATAACAAGAGCTGACTGTCACCATCGCTTTAGGATCATCTTGGTAAGCGGCTCTCAACATCCAATAAAAACCTTCAGGATGTCCATTTTCAAGTTTTTGATACCATTGAGCTAAAAACCATTGAGCTGAAAGCTCGTTATTCAAAGCCAGTGTTGTTATTATTTTCGTACCCGTTTCAATATTTTTCTCGCATCCTTTTCCTTCTAGACACATCTTCCCTAATGACAATGAAGAAACAACGTCTCCTTTGCTATCACCTAATACGGCATCCCAATAATCTGATTTCTCTTTTGCATCATGATCATCGTAATTATTATCATATAAACGAACTAAGGCATAATAGGCTTGTTGACTACGCTGCTCTGCGGCTTTTAAGTACCACTTAATCGACCCATTTTGATCGACTAATTCTAAATCAGCACCTAAAGCCAATTGTGCGGTTAAATTGCCCTTTATCGCTCGCTCGATTTTATCTTTACGATCAGTATCTGAATCAAATTCAACCATCGTTGATTGATTATCAAAACGCTTACGTTTGTTAGCTGTTAACACCCTTTTCTTTTCGACGGCTTGAAAATGCATAATAAAAACAATTAAGCATATAACACTACCACCAAGAAATAAGAACCAATACATATGTAATTATCA
>SAMEA5043647__coassemble_162_pt1 | contig 15660 bp, 17 predicted proteins | sample SAMEA5043647__metabat2_low_PE_001 | metagenome-assembled genome bin SAMEA5043647 (sample SAMEA5043647) | Gadus morhua | reverse complement strand
GCAAACATAGGTGCGGTAGGTATTCCTGTTATTGCTGGTTCGGTTGCCTTATTTAAAGAAGATTACGATGGGTTTTGGATGTTTGCAAAAGGAGCGGCATATACACTCGCTGCCACTCAAGCTCTTAAGTATACAGTAAGAGAAGAAAGGCCGAATGGAGAAGATGATTTAAGTTTTCCATCAGGTCATTCATCATCGGCTTTTCAGGGGGCATCTTATTTACAATTTCGTTATGGCTGGAAGTATGGTTTACCTGCTTATATTAGTGCAGGATTAGTTGGTTATTCGCGAGTTGAGAATGATCACCATTATTGGCGTGATGTGATTGCGGGTGCAGTTTTAGCAACAACCATTCAATATTTAGTGACAGATGCGTATATAGATTCAAATAAGGTCATGATTACCCCTGTTATTAACCAAGATCATGTCGGAATTGCAGCATCTTTTTCATTTTGATTGGCAAATGGGTAGCAAGCGAGTAAAATCACCTCCCTTTTATTCGATGCTAGGTGTACAACAATGTTTATTGGATTTGACTACGGAACGGCAAATTGCTCAGTGGCAACCATTCAAAATAATCAAGCTAAACTGCTTAAACTAGAAGGGGATAGTACTTTTATACCTTCCGCGTTATGCGCACCTACTCGAGAAGCTGTTTCTGAATATCTATTTCGTATTTGGGGTGTTCAACCAAGTACGAATATTAATGAACGTTTACTTCATACGGCTATTGCTTATAACCGTGAAGAGGATATTGATGTTGATGCTGGATCTGTGACGTTTGGTCAAGCGGCTTTAAATGTTTATATTGATGATCCAGAAGACGTATATTACGTAAAGTCACCTAAATCTTTCTTAGGTGTTTCTGGTTTACGTGATGTACAAGTTAGCTTGTTTGAAGATCTTGTAACTGCCATGATGAAAAACATCAAAAATAATGCAGAGCAAGAATTACAGGCTGATATTACATCTACCGTTATTGGGCGTCCTGTTAACTTCCAAGGGGCAGAAAGTGATGAGGCAAACAGCCAAGCCATCTCTATTTTGTCACGTGCAGCGATGCGTGTTGGTTTTAAAAATATTGAATTTCAATTTGAACCAGTGGCCGCGGGTCTAGACTATGAGCAAACATTAACTGAAGACAAAACGGTTCTTATTGTTGATATTGGCGGTGGTACGACTGATTGCTCGATGATCGAGATGGGACCATCTTGGAAAGGTAATCATGACCGCACAAAAGGGATCTTAGCTCACAGTGGGTCTCGTATTGGTGGTAATGATTTAGATATTCATTTAGCACACCGTAAATTTATGCCAATGCTGGGATCTCAAAGTCGAACTCATAAAGGCTTAGAGTTACCAATGACTCAATTTTGGAATCCAATTGCTATTAATAATATTGTGGCACAATTGGATTTCTTTGGTTTTGCTAACCGTAAACATTTATTGCAAATGATGAATGAGACACAAGAGCCAGAAAAATTAGCTCGATTGATTAAACTGTACGATGAAAAATTAAGTTATAAATTACTTCGTGACGCTGAACAAACAAAAATTGCGCTATCAGAACATTTAGAGTATTCGGTTGATCTCAGCTATCTTGATGAAGGCTTATCATTATCTATTGATCAACAAAGTCTTACTGAGGCAATTGCGAAACCGCAAGAGAACATCAATAGACTTGTTAAAGAAGCCATTCAGCAAGCAGGTAAAACGCCAGATATTATTTATGTCACCGGTGGTTCTGCTCGTTCACCAATTTTACAAGCAGCATTGCAGAAACAATTACCAAATATTGAAATTGTAGGTGGTAATTACTTTGGTTCAGTGACAGCGGGCTTAGCTCACTGGGCAAATTACTGCTTCGCATAAATTCAGTGATTCACAATAAATTCGAGTATCAAGCGGCTGATAACGTCGCTTGGTTTTGTGAAATATTAAATAAATTTTAGGTAAAATTAAATGACAAACATACCAACAACGATGACTTTTTTTGAGCGTTTTGAATCAGATATTATGTCGGGAAAAAAAGTAATTACGATTCGAGATGAATCAGAAAAAGATTATGCGGTAGGTTCTGAGGTTTCAGTCAGCACGTATGAAGACAATCGTCATTTTTGTCGTTTAGCAATTGATAGCGTTACGCCCATTACGTTTGATGAATTAAACCAATATCATGCAGATCAAGAAAACATGACATTAGATGAGTTAAAACAAATTATCGAAGAGATTTACCCAAACAAAGGTCAACTTTACGTAGTTTCTTACCATTTAGTTTAACGATTACTTAATATAGGATAAATAATGGAACTGTTATCCATTGATTTTCTTGGACAGCCATTGCGTTTAGAAGGCTCAATGGCTGGCTGGCAGCAAGTGTTTTGGAGTAATACATTAGTTGCTCAACAGGCGGCATCCGCGGATCATCAAGATCTATTTATACACGAATTTAAATTGAATCAAGGTGAGACGATAGTAACGTGTCGTTTAGAAGTGAAAGTTACTTGGCAACCATTTTTGATCGAGTATCGTGCAAGTGTTGATGACCAGTTGATCGTAGAAGGCTCTCGTAATACAAAAGACATTGAGCAACAAGTTCCACATGAGCCAATAAAAGCAGAGCGCCGGTTTAGTTTGATCGGTCTTGTGTCATTAGGCATGAAAGCATTAAAAAGCGTTAAACTGGTTAAAGTTGTATTAGCGTCAGCCAGTATCGCGGCTTACTCATGGTTATTTTCTATTGAATTTGCATTATCACTGATAGCTTGCCTAGTGTTTCATGAATACGGTCATATTCGTGCGATGAAATACTTTGGAATGAAGACGAAAGGGATTTATTTGATCCCATTTTTAGGCGGATTAGCACTCAGTGATGAGAAAATAAATACACGTTGGCAAGATGTTGTTATTTCGATTATGGGGCCATTTTTTGGTTTGATACTGTCGCTGATTTTAATTGTCGTGTATTGGATAACAGGAGAGATGTTCTTTGCGGGTCTTGCTGTATTTAATGCATTCTTAAACCTCTTTAATTTACTGCCCATTTTGCCCTTAGACGGTGGACACGTATTAAAAAGTGTTAGCTTCTCTATGAACAGTAAAGTTGGTATTGCATTGTGTGCTTTAGCCGCCATTGGTGGGATAATATTAAGTTACCAATTAGGCCTCGCTCTTTTTGGTTTCCTACTTATTATGGGGAGCTTAGAAATCGTCTTTGAGTGGAAGCAACGTCATCATAGTCATTTGTTGCCTTTAGATAAATATGGACAAATTGTTTCATCGGCTTGGTATGTCGGGCTTGTAAGCTCGTTAGTTGGTATTATTTGGTATTTTGCAAGTAGCGGAGATGCTTTATTACAACTGCCAATGCAGATTTTAGGAACGTAATAGTAAGAAGCCTATTTTAGAATATAAATGAGAAGCTCAAGAAGGGCGCACAGAAAGGATAAAAGGATGTTTAAGAAATTAAAGGCGTCATTAGGTATAGGTGCCGCAAAGGTAGATACCATTTTAGAAAACCCTGAATTGTTCCAAGGTGATACGTTAATAGGTACGGTTCATATTCAAGGGGGAGATATTGAGCAAAAAATTGATGCAATCCATTTGAAGCTGAATACTGAAATCAAAGTAGAAAATGACAATGGAACTAGCTATCAAACATTAACTCTGTTTCATACTCAAGCCGTGAATCCATTTGTGATTCAAGCTGGGGAGACTCAGGAAATGAAATTTACAATTAAGTTACCAGATGAAACTCCGATTACAGCGCTTAATGTGAACAATAACCATTGTGATGTTTGGGTTGAAACCGTATTAGATATTGATTTTGCTATTGATCCTACGGATCGTGATTTATTAGTTGTTAAGCCAATGCGAGTTGCTGCTGCTATTATCAGCCAAATCGAACAGGCTGGGTTTAGTATGGTAAAAGCGGATGTAGAACAGGGGTTCCTAAATGGAGGGCACTTTAAGTCACATTCTGGTGGCTACCAAGAGATCGAATTTAAAAGTAATGGTCTCATCAACAAGAAAGAAATAGAACTATCATTTGTTCTGGATGGTCAAGTTCTTCACTGTTTAGCTGAAGTGGATCGTTCGATGGGCTTTAATCGTGGTGACCAATATGCTTCTTTTTCATTAAACGTCAATGCGTCAAGTGCTGATATCCATCATGCTGTACAAAAGATATTACGTGTGTAGCTAAGCACGATTGTATTTTTACCATAAAAAAAGAATCGATGTCATTTTTGTGATCTCGATTCTTTTTTGCATTAGGCACTCAAGAATCGTACAATAATCGGCTTGTAAGTGTCCCGACCTTTGTGTGGTTGATTGATCCTTACATCATATATAGACAATCTATTATTTCGTTTCATTAATTTTTAGCATGTGTCGCTTCGTGTGCGACACCACTGTAAAGGATAAAACATGCCTGTAATTACTCTTCCAGACGGTTCTCAACGTCAATTCGATAATGCTGTTTCTACTATGGATGTTGCTGCTGACATCGGTCCAGGTCTTGCGAAAGCTTGTATCGCTGGTCGTGTTGATGGCGTTCGTGTTGATGCGTGTGATTTAATTGAAAATGACGCACAACTTGAAATCATCACAGCAAAAGATGAAGACGGTTTAGAAATCATTCGTCACTCTTGTGCGCACCTTTTAGGTCACGCAGTTAAGCAGCTTTTCCCAGAAGCGAAAATGGCGATTGGTCCAACTATCGATAACGGTTTCTATTACGATATCGATATGGAGCATTCTTTAACGCAAGAAGATCTTGATAAGATTGAAAAGCGTATGAAAGAGCTTGCTAAAACCAAGTACCAAGTAATCAAGAAGAACGTAAGCTGGCAAGAAGCTCGCGATGCATTCGATGCTCGTGGCGAAACTTACAAAATTGAAATCCTTGACGAAAACGTATCTAAAGACGATCGTCCAGGCTTATACCACCATGAAGAATACATCGACATGTGTCGTGGTCCACACGTACCAAACATGAGCTTCTGCCAGAACTTTAAAATTCTGAGCGTAGCTGGTGCATACTGGCGTGGTAACAGCGACAACAAAATGCTGCAACGTATCTACGGCACTGCATTCCAAGATAAGAAACTGCTTAAAGCACATCTTATCCGCCTAGAAGAAGCAGCAAAGCGTGATCACCGTAAAATTGGTAAGCATCTTGATTTGTTCCATATGCAACAAGAAGCACCAGGTATGGTTTTCTGGCACCACAACGGTTGGACTATCTTCCGTGAGCTAGAAGTATTTGTTCGTGAAAAACTAACAGAATACGATTACCAAGAAGTAAAAGGCCCATTAATGATGGACCGTGTACTTTGGGAGCGTTCAGGTCACTGGGATAAATACGCAGAAGCGATGTTCACAACAAGCTCTGAGAACCGTGAATACGCAATTAAGCCAATGAACTGCCCAGGTCACGTTCAAATCTTTAACCAAGGTTTGAAGTCATACCGTGATTTACCACTGCGTATGGCTGAGTTCGGAGCGTGTCATCGTAATGAACCATCAGGCGCACTACACGGCATCATGCGTGTTCGTGGCTTTACTCAAGATGATGCTCATATCTTCTGTACTGAAGCTCAAGTACAAGATGAAGTGAAATCATGTATTGAGATGGTTTACGATACATACACGACATTTGGTTTTGAAAACATTGTTGTTAAATTGTCTACACGTCCTGAACAACGTGTTGGTTCTGACGAAATGTGGGACAAAGCAGAGGCCGATTTAATCCTTGCTCTAGAGTCAATGAACATCGCTTATGAGATTCAAGAGGGTGAGGGTGCGTTCTACGGACCGAAAATTGAATTTACTTTGCATGATTGTCTGGACCGTGCGTGGCAATGTGGTACAGTGCAGCTAGATTTTGCATTACCAGAGCGTTTAGGGGCAACTTACGTAGGTGAAGATAACGAACGTCACACACCAGTGATGATTCACCGCGCGATTTTAGGTTCACTTGAGCGCTTCATCGGTATCCTAATTGAAGACTACGCAGGCTTTTTCCCTACATGGTTGGCGCCAGAACAAGCGATTGTGATGGGCATTACAGACAAACAAGCTGATTATGTACAAGAAATTGCAAAAAAACTGCAAAAAAATGGATTTAGAGTCAAAGCGGACTTGAGAAATGAGAAGATTGGCTTTAAAATCAGGGAACATACTTTGAAACGTGTTCCGTATATGCTTGTTTGTGGTGACCAAGAAATGGAAGCCGGAGAAATTGCAGTACGTACACGTAAAGGTAAAGATTTGGGTAAATTTAAAATTGATGATTTTGTTGCATTCCTGCAGCAAGAAGTTAGTGCCCGAACGCTCAATACTGTGGAGGAATAAGGTATTAAAGGCGGAAAAAGAGCCCAACAGCCGGCAAAACAAAATGCTCATCGTCTAAACGGTGAAATTATTGGCGTTAAAGAAGTGCGCCTTACAGGTCTAGATGGCGAGTCAGTTGGTGTCGTTTCACTAAATGAAGCGTTAGACGTTGCACTTGAAGCAGGTGTCGATCTAGTTGAAATCAGCCCGAATGCCGAGCCACCAGTCTGTCGTGTGATGGACTATGGCAAATTCCTCTTCGAAAAGGCCAAGGCTGCTAAAGAACAGAAGAAAAAACAGAAACAGGTTCAAACTAAAGAAATTAAATTTAGACCTGGGACTGATATTGGAGACTATCAGGTAAAACTACGCAACCTGACTGGTTTCCTGGAAGAAGGCAACAAAGTGAAGGTAACAATTCGCTTCCGTGGCCGAGAGATGGCTCACCAAAACATCGGTGTTGACGTTCTTAATCGTTTGAAAGCGGATACTGAAGAATTTGCAGTAGTCGAATCATTTCCAACGAGAATTGAAGGTCGCCAGATGATTATGGTGTTAGCCCCTAAAAAGAAGTAATTTAGTGCATTCAAGTAGTAAAGTAGGGTAGCTGTTCGCAGTTGTCCTGTTTTATTCGCCTAATTACTATATGTTTAATCACGCAACAATGCGGAGTTATATTCATCATGCCTAAGATGAAATCAAACAAAGGTGCTTCTAAGCGTTTTAAGAAAACTGCTGGTGGTATCAAATTTAAGCACGCTACGAAACGTCACATCCTGACTAAACGTACGACTAAAAACAAGCGTCAGCTTCGTCCAAACTCTCTACTTGCAAAGTGTGAAGTAGCAGCAGTTTTACGTATGCTTCCATACGCATAATTTTTTAGTTAATTTATTATATTTAGTTTAGGAGAGACACAATGCCTCGCGTAAAACGTGGTGTACAAGCTCGTGCACGTCATAAGAAAGTACTGAAACAAGCTAAAGGTTATTACGGAGCACGTTCACGTGTTTATCGTGTAGCTTTCCAGGCAGTTACTAAAGCAGGACAATATGCTTACCGTGACCGTCGTAACAAAAAGCGTGTTTTCCGTCAACTTTGGATCGCTCGTATCAATGCTGCTGCTCGTCAGAACGGCCTATCTTACAGCCGTTTCATTAACGGTCTTAAGAAAGCATCTATTGAAATCGATCGTAAGATCCTAGCTGACATCGCTGTATTCGACAAAGTAGCATTTGCTGCTCTTGTTGCTAAGGCGAATGCTGCTCTTTAATTAGAACAGTAATAAGGCTTTAAGACTAATTGAGGAGAGCACTAGCTCTCCTTTTTTTATGCCTGTTATTTGACTTTAATGCATAAGAGATTAAGCTGCATAAACAACGGGGAAATTAAGGGTAGGGTGTGCTTGAACGAATGTCTTGTGCCCATAAACTTGTTCAATCATGGTTGGTGTAATGGCTTCCCATGGCGTCCCATCAGCTTGTAATGTACCATCTTGCAACACAATAACTCTATCTGAGTATTGAGCTGCTAAGTTCAAATCGTGTAATACAATAATCACTGCAGCACCTTCATTCGCAAGCTCTTTAGCTAAACGTAACGTATTATGTTGGTGTGACAAATCTAATGCAGAAGTTGGTTCATCAAGCATTACAATTTTTTGCTGTTGAGATTGGCTAATTTGAGTTAAAACCCTAGCAAAATGAACGCGCTGTTTCTCTCCCCCTGAAAGAGAGGGGTATAGTCTATCTGCTAAATGATGTATTCCTGTTTTTTCCATCATTGTTTGAGTAATGATCCTGAGATCTTTATTTGACAATGCCAATGGTAACCCACCAAGCTCAACAACTTCACTGACGGTAAAAGCAAAAGAGAGAGAACTCTGCTGAGGTAATACGCCTAGTCTTTTTGCTAATAAACAAGGCTCCCATCTTCCTTTCTCTTTTCCAAAATACGAAATATTGTTAGTGGAACTCATTTCATTGCATAAGATTTTTAAAAGAGTACTTTTACCTGCACCATTAGGCCCAAGTAGTGTGGTTACCTCTCCACAATGAAGATCAAGATTAAGATCATCTAGAATTAATTTATTATTTAAATAGCAGGTAATGTTTTTTGCTGAAATAGCGGTAGAGATGAGATTCATGAGAACTTTCCGCGCTGAGTAAACAGTAAATATAAAAAGAAAGGAGCACCAATAATAGCAGTTACAATGCCGACAGGTAACTCTGCAGGGCTGACAGCAACACGAGCGAACATATCAGCACAGGTAAGTAATAATCCGCCTAATAGAGCTGATAATGGTAATAAAGTACGATGATTAGGACCTGTCATCATACGACCTAAATGTGGAATGATTAAACCAATAAAGCCAATCATGCCAGATAAACTAACCGTAATACCAATACCGATAGCGCTTAAAATTATCATTCGTTTTTTTAAAGACTGTACATTAATACCTAAATGTTTTGCTTCAGCTTCACCGAGTAATAGCGCATTTAATCCCGCTGCATTTTTCATGAAAATAGTGAGTAATATGACTAAGCCCAAAAAGGCGAGGAGTAGATCTTGCCAAGATGCACCTGCCAATGATCCCATTGACCATAATGACAAATCTCGCAGCATTTGGTCATCAGCGATAAAATTCAAATAGCCAATCCCTGCACCAGATAATGCACTAATAGCAACCCCAGCCAATAGCATAACCGTAATCGAGGTTCCAAACTGACTCGTACCTAATCGATAAACGATAACGGTTGTTAATGCCCCCCCTAAGAAAGCAAACATTGGGATAGCAGCAAAGTTCATAAAAATAGGGTAGCTGGTACTCATTGATGAAAAAGAGACAATAGCTAATGCTGCTCCAAGAGCTGCGCCTGCAGAGACTCCAATAATGCCAGGTTCCGCTAATGGATTACGGAACAAGCCCTGCATTACTACGCCAGAAATTGCCAAAATAGCGCCGACCAACATACATAATAATGTTCTTGGTAACCTAACTTGATGAATGATTAAATCAATATGAGCAGGGATATTTCTGGTACCCGGTAATAAGCTACTAAAGCTATCGACCAACGTAATATTCATTGGCCCAACGGCGATAGAGGATAATGTGGTTAAAAATAAAATGCTAAAACCAATGAGCATTAATTTTGAAAATGAGAGATATTTTAAAAACATAATTTAATTCTGCTGGGGATAAAGAAGAAAATTTAAGCGAGCGGCTTCATCTAAACTGGCAAGACCGAGTCCACCAACAAGTGCAGATCCATTAATGGTTATAATTGCTTTATTAATGCCAGCAGGCGTTGATGCTAATGTCGGTATTGATTTTAAAATATTATCAATGCCTTTTAATTTTTTAAAACTACGGTTGCTCACTAAAATCACATCAGGTTGCATTGCTATCATGGCCTCAATGGATAAAGGCTTGAATGAGGATAATGACTTGCTTGCAGGGTTAATGGCACCCGCTAATTTGATTATCTCATCAACCGTGGTTTCTTTTCCTGCAACATAAGGCGCTCTTCCTTCATGCAGTAATAGAAATAACACTTTTTTTTGTTGTGCTTTATTTGGAATCGTTTTTTCTAACTGATTAACTTGTTGGTGTACTTTCTGTTTAATAATGTCTGCTTGAGATTCAGTTTGTGTTAATTCTGCGATTTCATCAATGCGTTTCAATAATCCTTCTATTGTCGGCGTTGTGTTTACAATATTGACGTTAATCCCAGATTGACTGAGAAGATCCAATGTTGATTTTGGCCCCATTTCATCAGAACCGATAATTCGTGTGGGTTGTAATGCTAACAGCCCTTCAGTTGAAAGTTGTCGGTGGTAACCGATTTTAGGTAATGCTCCGGTTTGCGAGTTACGACTTGTGACATCAACAGCGACTAATTTATCTTGAGCATGTAAGGCGTAAATGAGTTCAGTTACGCTGCTTCCTGCACTAATAATGCGTTCTTGTGCCATCGAATAAGAAGAGACAAATAACAGACCGATTGCGAAGAGATTTTTACTTGCTAGCAATGAGGTATAAGGTTTAGTTTGCATGTGTTTTTTCATCCATTAAAATTTGAGTCGCTTTAATTTTATTGTCTTGTAAAAAGGCGAGTAACTTAATCATATGTTGTATTTCCGCCGTTTTATCTGAAGCAATAACAACTTGAAAATCTGGTTTTTGAGTTACTTTATTTAACAGGGCTTGAGTGAAATTCTCCCAAGAAGGATAAGGTGTACCATCAAGCCCCCAATAAGGTGGCTTTTCTAATATGTTGATAGTAAAAGACTTACTATCAACACTAGAGATAGATTCACTTTCTGCAGAAGGTAAGCTGACTTCTAATGATTGTAATTTTACTGTTGCGGTTAATAATAAAAATACCATGACAATAAAAATGATATCGAGTAATGGTGTGAGGTCAGGTTGAAGATTATCTAACTCTTCTTGTCTATTGGATTGAATCATTAGATAGCCTCTATTGAACGTAATGATGCCTCTTGTTCATTTTTATTTTTCATGGGTGCCACCCCCTCAATCCACAGATTTGTGACATTTAATGAATACTCTAGTTTAGATAGAATGTTATCTGCCCATAGTCCAAGAAGTTGTGAACCTGAAATAGCAGGCACTGCAATGATGAGTCCTATAGCGGTTGTTCTCATTGCAAAGCCCAACCCATCAGCAAGAATATTAGGAGTGATGGATCCCGTCGTTGCCGCTACTTCTTTAAACATATCAATAAGTCCAAGAACGGTTCCAAGTAGACCAAGTAGGGGAGTTATTACGCCGATAAGAGAAAGAAGTCTTAAACCTGAACGAAGCTGATGTCGCTTTTCTTGTAGCCATAATCCTGCGACGTCTTCTCGTAACGCTTTATCAAAATGACGATGGGCTAACAACATTGCGTTGCCTTTGGCCGATAACGCTCGTTGTGAATTCAAAGTAACGATAATATTATTGATCTCTTTATCATCGTTTTTATTTAACTTGTTATAAGAAAGTGCAATTTTTCGGTGGCTACATCCAGAAGAAAAAAGCAAATGGAGAATACGTTCGGCCAATAATATAAGCGTAAGAACGGAGCAGATAAACAATGGTAATGCCATCATTCCAAGTTGTGAATAAAGGTTGATAAAACCAGTCATGATAACTTCCTATGACTTATTTAAAGAAAAACGAACAGGGATCTGCACACGATGTGCAATGGCCTGACCGTCAATAATTTGAGGGGAAAATTGCCAATTTTGAATCGCTTTTAGAGCGGCGTCATCAAGAATTCCTGTACCTGATGACGTAATTAATTCTTGTTTTATTTGCTTACCTTTTTCATTTAGCCAAATCTCATAAAGCGCAGTGCCTTCTATTCCACGGCGTTGGGCTATTCTTGGATATCTTGGTGCATCAGGCTTAGTTACAAAACTGGGTTTTTGAATAAGTTGTGGTTTTTCAGTTACCCCTGATTTAGACACAGAAGCCGTTTGGTCTGATGTGTTCTTTGAGGTGCTATCTTCTTTATTGACCTCTTTTAATGCCGTGTCTTGTTTCAATTTTGCGTTTTCTTGTTTCGCAACAGGTTCTGATTTTTTAGTGATGTTTGGTTTATTAATTACCGCTTTTTTGGGAGTTGGTTTTGTTTTCTTTTTTACTGCTTTTTTTGGGTGCGGTTTTTGAACTGGTTTTTTTTCAATGGATTTAGATTTTTTGGGTTTCAAATCCGTTTTCGCTTTTGACATTGAAGGTGAGCTTGGCGTAACAAACTGAATATTTACCTGAGAAGATTGGCTACCGGTAGGCATGGCAAAAGCTTGTTTGCTAGGAACAGACCAGATAACTGCAATATGTACAGCAAGGGAGAGCCCAACAGCAATGAAATAACGACAATTAAGCACAATAGACTCCACGCAGTGATGTTGTATTAATAATATGTTTATTATCAATCAAAATCGAAATGAGATCAATTATCAATTGCATTCTCAATAAGAAATAATTTATCATTCATTCCAGAGACGAAGCTCTTAGTAGTTAAGGGGCTGAGAAATTAGAATGAAAGCATGAAAAATCAAATAGATATATCAAGTTTAGATACTTTAATATTGGGTGAGTCTACACCTGAGCCTTTACTTTACGCATTCCAACGTAAATCATCAGCGCATGCAGGTGGAGAAAATACGCCAATTTCAAGTGATTTATATGAAGAAAAAGCGAAGGAAGTTCTCTCAAATACGGAAGGATTAGCCGCAACGAGATGTTTATATATTCATATTCCTTTTTGCCGAGTTCGTTGTACTTATTGTAATTTTTTCCAACACGCCTCAAGTAAATCATTAGTGGAGAGTTATTTTGATGCCTTAATGATTGAAATTAAATGGAAAGCCCAACAGGCTTGGACGCAAGCTGCTCCTTTTCATGCCGTCTATGTTGGGGGGGGAACCCCAACAGATTTGTCTGCCCAACAAATTGAATTATTAGGAAAGGCGGTTCGTACTTATTTCCCACTAACCACGGATTGTGAAATTACTTTAGAAGGGCGTATTAATCGATTTGATGAAGAGATGTTTGAGCGCTCTCTTGAAGGTGGTTTTAATCGATTTTCTTTTGGTGTTCAAAGTTTTAATACTCAAGTAAGAAGATCAGCCAAAAGGCTTGATGATAAAGAATATGTATTACGCCGAATTCAAGAATTAAGTAATAGTAATCAAGCGCCTATCGTACTTGATTTATTATATGGGCTTCCTTTTCAAACAAGTGATATTTGGCAACAAGACTTAAATGATTTTCTTGAAACAGGGGCTCATGGTGTCGACTTATATCAATTAATTGAGATGGGTGGGACACCAATGAAGGGAATGATCGAACAAGGGAAATTGCCACAACCAGCGAGCACAGAAGAAAAAGCGTACATGTATAAATATGGTGTTGAATTTATGAGTAAACATCATTTAAACCGACTGAGTGTTAATCATTGGGCGAGCAGTAATAGAGAGCGAAGTATCTATAACAGCCTAGCTAAAACAACGGCAGAAGTTCTTCCTATTGGGTGTGGCGCAGGGGGGAATGTTGGCGGGTTTGGAATGATGCAACATCGAACATTAAATGCTTATATTGATGCTATTCAACAAAATACACTTCCAATCGCCATGATGACTCGTTCGTCTGAGAATTCAGCATTAAATGCGATGATTAAAGCGGGTTTTGATCATGGCGTTTTATCTCGTCATACCTTACTGCAATACAACAATAAAGATGTCTTTGGTTTTCTTATGCCATTATTTATGCATTGGGAAAATAACGGCTTGGTTATTGTTGAAAACGATTATTTAAGTCTAACGTTAGCAGGACAGTTTTGGTCAGTAACGTTGGCACAAAGTGTTATTACCGCACTTCAACATGCTCAACGATACATTCAAGCCGCTTAAAATAAAGAAAGAGAGATATTGTGAAAACAGAAATACTAGCGCTATTTGAAAATGATCCATCTTTATTACCTAGTGAGATGGCAAAACAACTCTCAACAGAGAATCGATTAGTTTCAGAAGGGGAAGTGATTAAAGCATTACCTCATCATATTGTAACGTTAGTTGCAGGAGAAGAAGCTCAAACTATTTTGGAAGGGTTAGTTGGTTTTGGGGATGTAACGACGATTGTTCATTCTTTTGGCTCTATTTTTGAGGTTAAAGCCCCATTCCCGAAAGGAAAACTAGCTCATGGTTACTATAACTTAATGGGACGTAATGGCGAGTTACACGGTCACTTAAAAATAGACTTAATTATTGATATTGCTCTAGTGAGTAAACCATTTCGAGGATCTGAAAGTCATTATTTTGGATTTTTTGATAAAGAAGGAAATTCTATATTTAAGATATATTTAGGACGAGATAAAAAACGTCAATTACTTCCTGAACAAGTCCGTGCTTTTTGTGTCTTAAAAGAAAAATACGCATAAAAATAATTATAGAAAGGAAAGTCAGATGAACCAAGACATCAAAAAAGAACGTTTACAAAATCGTTTAGAACCAGAAATTCAAGAGTTTCGTGATTCAAAAAAAACACTTCAACTTGCTACGGTTGATAGCGAAGGAAAGCCAAACGTGAGTTATGCACCTTTCGTATTACTTAATGATGGTTACTACGTGTTAATTTCAGAAATAGCGCGTCACGCTCGTAATTTAATGCAAAATACAGACGTATCTTTAATGCTTATTGAAGATGAAGAATCGTCAAAATTACTTTTTGCTCGTAAGCGTTTAACTTTTGATGCGACAGCCATTTTAATTGATCGTGATGAAGATAAATGGCAAGAAGCCGTAACTCAAATGAGACTTCGTTTTGGTGAAATAATTGACGGGCTTAGCTCACTAGAGGACTTTAAAATGTTTCGTCTTAAGCCAATTAAGGGCTTGTTTGTAAAAGGTTTTGGTCAGGCATTTCAAGTAAGTGGTGATGACTTAGTGGATTTTGTCCATTTAGAACAAGGTCATAAAAAGCACGAAAAAGCGTAATTGGCCTCCAATATATAGAATGAACATCAGCCCAAGTATTCGTACTCGGGCTTTTTTATTATAGAAAAGTGAGGTAACTCTAGAAAATAAAACATACTTTTCGCATGAGTAATATTGGCATACTTTTTAGTTTGATTCGTTTTCAAGCGTGAGGTTGGATCTGATCGCATATTCTTTAACCAAAATAGAAACCTTATGTATTACTGATATTATTTAACCATAAATTCAATAAGTTATTGATTATTTTGTTATTTATGGGTGAAGGTTAAGAGTCATGAAACAAAATGCTAACCAAGAAAAATTTGAACTTGATATAGCAACAATAGATTTACCGCTGCAAGTTTATGAATTCTCTGGAGAAGAAAAACTAGGGGAGGATTATTATTTCGATATTACCTTTATTTGTGAAGATCCTGATGTAGATCTTGCAGCATGGCTACAACTACCAGCACGACTTTCGTTGCATCATAATAATGATGAAAACCCAAGGTATGTTCATGGCATCATTGAGTTCATAGAGCAGTTAGCCACTTCGTTTCGTTACAGTACCTACAAACTTAAATTAACGCCCATTTTTAACTTATTAAGTTATAGAACGCATTTTCGAATCTTTCAGAAACAAACTATCCCAGATATTATTACCGCTGTATATCAAGATGCAGGGATACAAAACAATCATTTTTCTATGGAGCTTTTTAGTCCGCATTTATCCCGAGAATACTGTGTGCAATATGGTGAAACAGATCATGCTTTTATTAAGCGTCTTATGGCTGAAGAGGGCTTGGTTTCATTTTTTGAACACTTGGAAGTGAATTCAAC
>SAMEA5043647__coassemble_293_pt1 | contig 15835 bp, 17 predicted proteins | sample SAMEA5043647__metabat2_low_PE_001 | metagenome-assembled genome bin SAMEA5043647 (sample SAMEA5043647) | Gadus morhua | reverse complement strand
TTTTATTGCTACCAGTCCAACCATCCTCCATCGAACTAGAAAAGTCAGCAGCAAACATAACATCGACCGCCTCACTCTGATATTTACGCGCTAAAGAATGCCTACTTGTCGAAAAGCTCTCTCCCATCCCAACAATCGCATCATTACCAGGAAACCACGATTTTTGACTCGTTGTCACACCAACCTCATGCTCAAAGTACCTTGGTTCACCTACCGCTAAACCTGCTTTGCACTCCGGTATCTCTTCACAGTTGCGTTTGTATACCTTGATTTCATTTATCGAGTCCACATCACTAATATAAGCGTTGATGTAATCTGTCACTATTTGTTGATTTGCAGAACTAGGGGATCCACCGCCACCATAATCTTGGTTTGGATCGTTATGAGCAGAAACAGCCAGTGTGGCCACCTCTGCGGCATCTTCAATCCGTGCTTTCGTTTGAATCGCTCTTGCCCCATCACTTGCTAACGTAAAAATCCCAAATAAAGCAGGGATCATCATGGCAAATAGAATAGCCGCATGACCTTTTTGATGACGTCTTAATTTCACAACTATCTCCCGATCATAATGGATGACGAACTGACATTCGTGTAGCTTTCGTTAACAAGAGAACCAAACATATTGTCGGTGTTATAGCATAGCGTGACGCGATATAACGTCGCTTGCCGAGTCCAAGTAGTGACAACAGAAAGATAGTCAAACTCATTAATAGTCTGTGCTAATGGGCAAGCATAGCCCCCTAGGTTAAAGCGCTTTGGGGCGTTTGGATTCCCAATGCCTCGAAAGGTAAGCTCCTCAACAACACCACCAAAGTTTTTATCCTTATAACTTTGTTGCATACGACGAAGTGAATTTTGTGCAATGGTAAATATGGTATTGGCTTCGTTTTGTGTGATGACATAATCTTCGTCATACAATTGAGTTCGTTCTTTTAATACATTCACCAAAGAATACGATAACCGATCGAGTTTGCCGCGAATTGACAGTTTAATGATGACATCAGCACTGAATACAAACATGAAACTAAGTGCTACTCCGACAACGGCAAATTCAACAGTAAAATTTCCTCGTTGTTTAAATCTCAAAGGCATCACGCTCGTACTCCTGAATAACAATAACTTCACGACTAAAAAGACTTTCCGTGTCGACAAAATACGTAAAAATAGAAGAAAAACGATAATCTATCCGATAAACCGCGATGGCTCTGTTTTCTGATTCACCACATTCAGCAGTGACTTCGGCATCAGGCACCACGCATGGATCAACTAAACCACCTAATTCATTGACACTTTCAAGATATTGAATCGACATCGTAAATTTAGTTGGATCAACAACGCTTCCCCATAACGATTGATTCTCAGTAATGGCTCGGTTAAAAGAATCCAAGTAGTCCGCTTCTTCTGTTTTTGATTCACGAGCGGATTCTGAAACAATTAAATCACTGATAGCTGAGATATAAGACATATAACTCATCTCAACCCATGCCATACAAATGAGCCAAAAAGCCATAAACCCCAAAACGAATTCAATACTGGCAGTGCCTTTCTGTTTATTGATTCTCATCGTTATTTTTGACTCCGGTCGGTGTGACTTTATTTCTTTGAAGCTCTGTCTTTCTTAACGCAATATAGCGATCTGATATTTGACGTTTTGTGTACTTAGGAGAAAGCACTTTTTCCATAAAATCCAAATCCCCAGACTTAGCCATCGCTAACATTAAATTAGATTGAACTAAAGCGTCATTTTTATCATTCAGATACAGATGCAATAAGCGATCATTCGCTTTGTCATACTTGCCCTCAAGAATATCGAGTACCGCTAAATTGTTCTTAATTTTTATATCACTGTATAAATGTTTTCTCGCCAAATTAAAATAATGCCTTGCTTGAGGGAGATCTCGCTTCGCTGCATAAATAACACCCAATAAGTTTTCTATCTCTGCATTATTGTCATCGAGCAAATACGTTTTATTTGCAGTCTCCAATGCGTCTTCTACCATGCCCGATTCTAGCTGTGCATTTGCTTCAATTAAAAAAGAGTGAATCGAGCGAGAATCGTTATTCAACGATGCAATGGTAAATAAAGCGGATTCGGGATCGCTTGAATCTAGATATACTTGAGCTAACTTCTCTCGAACCTGTTGGTTTTCTTTTTGTTTCAATTGATTCTTATAAAAAACAATTAATTCAGCGTGATTTTTCGTATTGACTAAGATCGTTTCTTTTGCAATTTCAGTATCAATGCTTGATTGAGTCACACAACCAGCAAGACTTAATAGCATAATTCCTGCCATTATATTTTTAATACACACCTGACATCATCCTCATTATTCCTGGCGCAGCAATTAGAATTACAACCGGTATCATAATAAACAAAATCAATGGTACCGACATTTTAGCGGCTAACTTACCTACTTTTTCTTCCAGTGAAAGAAGACGTACATTACGAATATCTTCTGCTAATGTGTTTAAAATTCCATAAATGGAGCTACCGTAATGCAAGCTTTGCTTTAAGGTCATAACAAAACTTCGCATTTCATTTGTTGGCACTTTGATGTAAAGCTCATCCAATGCCACGCTTAATCCCACAATTCGAGCACGATCATTTGTGCGGCTTACCATATGTGCGAGATCTTTATCAAAACCACGCATTTCTTTAGCAAGATAAGCCATTGATGACTCAATCGTCATACCGGTATGAACGCACATGGCCAAAAGATCGAGCAAATATGGCAACTGGCTAGATAATTTATCCCGTAACGTTTTAATACGAGAATTTAAGATCAGATCAGGTATCAAGATACAAATAACGAGCCATATACACATATAAGCAATAATTTCTTTTGGATCCGTATCGCTTCTACTCAACCAATAAATAGTCACTCCACCTATTGCAGCTGCTGCATATTTAGCAGGCATATATAAATGAGCCCATTTGAATTGATAAAAACCCGCAGAGTAAAATTTTCGCTCAACATCGTCTGCATTCGTCGACACTGAACTGGGTAAGAATTGCTCAACTTTATTAATCACGTTCTCATTACGAGTCAATATTTCATTACTCGCTAAAAATTTAAGTAAGGCTTTTCTTTGTAATACGATTTGATACAACAACCAAAATAATAAGACTAAACCAAAAGAAACTAAGACTGCATACAATACAACGGATGACGTTATCATGAGCGCACCCCTTTCATTAATAACCATATAGTTAATATCCCTATCGATTCACTAATTAATACGTAATATAAAATAGGTCGACCATCGGGATTAAACATTACATATTCATAGTTCTCTGGGCTTAGGTATTGCAACATAAACAAAAAGATAAAAGGAATTGAAGCTACAATTTTTGCTGACGTTCGAGCTTCCGACGTTAATGCATACTTCTTTTTTTCAATGGAACGCGCACCAAACATTAAGCGATTAAGACGCCTCATTATCTCTTTTAACTGCCCTCCTCGCTCCATGCTTGTACGTAACGTAATGATAAAGAATTGAAAGGAAGGGTATGGAAAACGAGCACACGATTTTCTGAACACCGTATCGGGAGATTCACCTAATTGTAATTGCTCTCCCATACGTTTAAATTCTTTTCCTACTTTGCCATCGAGAGAGGCCCCTACGAATATAATCGCGTGCATGATCCCTTCACCTGAACTCACGGCACTTGAAAGCATGTTTAAAGCATCAGGAAAAGAATCTTCAAATCTATTTTTCTCTCGCTTACCTAGCCATAATATCGCACCAAACACGCCTACAACTTCAACAATCACTACTACAATAAAGAAATTACCGTGAATGAACGTTTGATTAATATAAATACCAAGTAACGCCATCAGAACGCAATAGAGCGAAATTTTCACATTGGCTAGAGAATCGATTTGTTGATACGTATTTTTAAAAAAACGCACTAGCCTTTTACTGATATCTGCATCAGACAAAGAAACGAGTTTAACCGCTTGGCGATCATTATCAGAGGGTGAAATTGAAGCATGATTAAGATGATCACGATGCCTACCACTATAAGTAGACATCAAATACAGCACTAATAACCCACCAAAAATTAAAGAGATCCCATAAATCATGCTGTCTCATCCACCTTATTAAACGCCGCATTTAATTGTTGCTCTAAACCAAAGAATCGCGCTTTCTCTACCAATACAGAACGCTGCATTAAACCCGCGGTTGAATACTGACCCAGTATCTTCCCATCACTCCCATGCTGTCCTGAAGAATGAAATTTATACAACTCTTCTAACACAACATTGTTTCCCTCAAGGCCAACAACTTCAGTGATACTCATGACTTTTCGGCTACCATCGTGCAGTCGACTGATTTGAATAACTAAATCAACTGCACTTACGATCGTACGGCGAATTGCTTCTAAGGGCAGATTATTGCTTGCCATCATCACCATCGCTTCAACACGCGCCATTGCATCTCGTGGCGTATTCGCATGCAATGTAGACATTGAACCATCATGACCCGTATTCATTGCCTGAAGCATCTCAAAGGCCTCACCACCACGACACTCACCGACAACAATACGATCTGGTCGCATACGTAACGCATTGATCACAAGATCACGCTGAGTGATTGCGCCAGTGCCTTCAATTCCTGAATTTCTAGTTTCTAATCGCACCACATGGGGTTGAAGTAATTTTAATTCCGCGGCATCTTCAATAGTAATAATGCGTTCTTTTTCCGATATAAATTGAGAAAGCGCATTCAGCATGGTGGTTTTACCTGAGCCTGTACCACCAGAAATTAAGATATTCAGACGACAGCGCGAGGCAATCATAAGGATCTGAGCCATTTCTGGACTAAGCGCCCCAAATTCAGTCAGTTTGTCCAATCCAATACTGTCTTTTTTAAACTTACGAATTGACATTGATGTGCCATCAATAGCAATTGGAGGTATCACTATATTAACTCTACTGCCATCTTGTAAGCGGGCGTCACACGTGGGTGAAGAATCATCAACACGACGACCCACTTGAGATGCAATGCGTTTAGCAATATGTATAAGTTGTTCTTCATCAATAAAACTGACTGGAGCAACTTCGACTAATCCATTACGCTCAATGAATATTTGATTATGACCATTAATCATAATGTCACTGATGGAATCATCTTCCATTAGCACCTGTAATGGTCCAAGCCCTTGCAGTTCATCCACAAGGCTAGTTACAAATTCGGCACGGATCATGGTACTCACTGACCACTCTCGACGTTCGATCAGCAAATCAATCGCCCCACTGAGTTGCTTACTTAACTGCTCTTTAGATAAAGAGTTAACCGCTTCAGCTTCTAATGCTTCAAAGATCTGATTACGAATTTCGATATAAATTAATTTATTCTGATTCATTATTTCATTCTCTGCGTTAAGCGTTTAAGTAAACTCGGTTTCTTAACCGTTTCACCGAGCAAAAGTGCAGTAACATCATTAAAACTTTGACTTATAAGCATATTTTTTGAATGAATACTTTCGCCATGCAGTAACGCTGACCCTATTTTTGGCTCAAATGGACAAATAACATCAACGCTTCTATCAATGTGTTTTTTGATATCTTTTAAATCTACCGTGGAATATTTTTCTGGTTTCGTATTATTCACAACGATGATAAAACGCATTTCTAATTTTTTCTCTTTTACTACGCTTAATACTCTTGAAGCTTCTCGTAAACTCGACACCGTTTGGTCAATAACCAGAACCACAACATCAATGTCTTGTTCTTTGGTCAAAAAACCGATTTTCTCACTTGCTGAGCCAGAAAGATCTTCAATAATAAAGTTTGTTTCAGTCGCAAGCTGAGTCGATAATACATGGGTGTATTCTTTAAGCTCTTCAACCGATAAATTATCTGACTCAATCGACAAAAAAGAGAGCATTTCATTTACTTTCGTTGTCATTCCCATCGCATATTGAGCATCCAAATTTGCAATAAGCATACCTTGAGGTAATTTTTTCCTAGTAAATTGTTTAACACCCAACATAATATCAAGATTGCCACCGCTAAAATTATGATCGATAACAATGCAGGAACTATTACGTTTTTCTGATAACTCTTTACTAAGCTCTGCCGTAAGCATCGAGGTACCAACGCCCCCTTTCGAGCCTAAAACAATAATTTTCTTTGCTTGGCGACTCTTACTTAACGTATTGTTTCTTGTGAGGTTATCATTAACGCCTCGGATAAAATCAATCAATTCCAGCTTAGTAATAGGCCAAAATAAATAGTAATACCCCATCGCCCTCAAGTCTCGAATTGTCGATATGGAATTTTCACTACCAATCACAATGACAGAGGCACTGTTCGGTAATTGGTGACTAATTTGCTCGATGTCTTGCGTTATATTATCGCTCTCATTAAGTTCAATCATAATAATATGATCGGTAAACTCTTGAGCGTTATCACGAATAGCCTCATCACTGTATTTAAATACAACAGGAGCAGTTACACCTTCAAAACGGAAAACTTCTTCCATTAATTCTCGGAACCTTTCCGTTTGGTAGAATAATATTAATGATAATTTTTTTTCTTCATTGATCTGTATTTTCATTGAATTCGCTAAATCAAACATCTTACTCATTCCCCTCAGCTACTGATTTTTTGGTGTCTAATAGCATTTTTTGAGGGTTCACCATGGATGCCCAACGCGCGTTTTCAACAAAACAGCCACTAGCTTGATTACCAATGCCGCCAATCTTTGCATACTCACAAGACGAGACTTCAACTTTAGGCTTTATCAACGTTAACTTAAGATCAAAATGAGACACTTTCTTCTCATTATGACTGACTGTAATTAAATCACGGTTAACACCACGAATAAGAAGATCGTTACGAATGTCATTAGCCCATTTTTTCCCAACAGTATTAAACCATCGAATCTCTAATCCATAGTTCAATATATCTTTCGAATGGTCAGCGAAAAACGCCGACAGTTTCTCATCTGAATTGTCTGATTTAGATAATGAGATAGAAAATGTGACCGGGAAGATTTCAATCTCAGGGCCATAACGCTCATTTACTTTCTCGACACAACCAATCATGAATACCAACGGTAAGAACAACACATATTTCCAATTAATCATTTCTTAAATCCTCCTGTTGCTAATAACTCTTTTGCCCATTTATCACTGGCCGTAATATAAGAATCCTCTAGAGCAAAAAATCGGCTCAATGTAGTCGTTTTTTTCATCATTGGCAGTTGTATTTGAGAAGGATGGATTGGTTGAACTAAATTAACCGTCGCAACAATGATCAATTCAGTCTTATTTCGTTGTGTTACAGAATTACGAAATAACGCACCAAGAATTGGAATATCACCAATGAATGGGACTTTTTGTAAACTTTCTTTATCTTCAGAGTTAAGTAATCCACCTAAAACAAAGCTTTGTCCATCACCCAATTCAACGGTCGTACGCGCACGACGCGTTTTTAACGCGGGTAAATTATAAGAGTCATTTTCATATTGTGTGTCTAACGAACTCACTTCAGGAACCAAAGAAAGCGTTATTTTATCGTCTTTCTTTACCTTAGCCATGAGCTCGAGGCGAACACCAAACTCTTTATAAACCACATTGGTACTGTTATTAACCGTCGTTACAACCGGTAACTCTCCCCCCACTAAAAAGCTCGCACTTTCCCCGGAGATAACAGACAAATTAGGCTCGGCTAATATTTGACCAACAGAGTCATTTCCGATTGCAGTAATAACAGACATGATATCCGAAGAGCTAAAACTGGTCAGCGGTTGCACAAACACACCCGGTACACTTGCACTCGTTCCATATTGAATACCGATTTGCTCAAGAAAAGATTGGGATACTTCAGCAATCGATATTTTTACATTCACTTGTTTCGTCGTCGCTACAACAATATTATTAACAACGCCTTCGTATTCATGACGCTCCATAAACTGTATTTCATAATCTTGATCTTCCATGTCTTGTTCAAACTGGAAATCTTTTCTGCTTTTCTCTAATAATTCACCAACAATACCGTTAATCTCATCTTTTTCTTGTTCCGTTGAGACTGTACCATTCAAAACGACTTGCTCACCGACATTGAATATATCAACCGCAGTATCTGGGTATTTCACTGAAATATATTGCTGAATAGTGGCCAAGCTTTTGTTAACCATTATTTTTTTATTTGAAAGTGTATTCCCTTTCTCACCAAAAATAAGCACAGAACTGCTGCCAATACTCTTTCCATAAATAACAATTTTTCGTTTATCAATCACTTGGTAATCGGCAATTTTAGGATCAGAGAGAAAAACAGAAGAAATATCTTGCTCTACTGATATTGTTTTTGCTCCTCCCTCCGACATGTTAATAATACCCACAGCATGGCTAGAAAAAGACATCATGAATAAACTTAATGTAATTATAGTTTGGTAGCTTTTATTCCACATTCCATTCATCCTATTTAATAACCACTTCATTCGCGCGATATTCAGTAATCGCATTAAAATCTTTTAATATATCCCCAGCATCTGCTTGTAAATCGCTAGAATCATACTTCCCTGTTGATTTATACACTTCTATATCTGCAATTTTTTTAGCGACAATCAGCTTGGTTGCTTGCTCACGGGTTAATTCAAGAATTAAGCTAATCACTTCGGTTTCAACATCATTGCGATTGCCTTTTATGACTGAATGCTTCACTTGCAGGACTTTTACCCCAGTAAATATGGGTGTAATTGAAACCGATTTTTTTACATTACGGGTAGAATTATTTATATTCTGAGGAGATGTCAAAGCAAGAATATCAACAATCGTTCCACTTCGAATCACTCCACCAGTAATAGATGAAGGGTCAACCGTAATTGGGAAAGGAATTCGTTCTGGAGCAATAACATAATCAATATAACCATCTTCTTCTGGCGTGATTAAATCGCTCATTGAAATATAAGTGCCTTTTTTAAGTTCACTTTTAAAGACGGTCCCTGGGATTAAATCTAACGTCACATCTTCAGAAAAACTCAGAGCATTCGCTTTTTGCTCTGGCATTAGCTCTAATGCCAACATATGACGATTAATCTCTTCACTCATGTTCACTTCTTTTTTTAGACGCCACACTTTGATTTTCACTTCTTTAGCGGACTGTATTTTCTGAGGAGTAAACAAAGACAAGCTTTCCCCTAAGCCATATAAACCAAATAAAATAGTCATTACAGCAAGTACAATTATTAATTTAACTTTCATCTTTTACCTTAAATTGATGCTGCAATACCAAATAAATAGCCTATACAAATAGGAACACCATAAGGAACACCATCTATTTTTTCATTAGTCTTACATTTTTTCCAAGCCAATTGACCCAATGCAATAATCCCTCCAAGCAGTAGAATAATAGTAATTACTAATAGTTGGTATTTTGGGTTAACTGCAATGGAAAAAGCAGCAGCGAGTTTAATGTCCCCTGCTGCAATTATATTGAATGAAAAAAGAACAAATCCAGTAATAAATATTATCGCTGGATAGAATATATTTTCATAATTATCAGTAACAACGCCAATCATTATGCAAATTATGAAAACAAGCATACATGCTCGATTCGATATTATTCGCTTCGTGACATCTTGATAGCATATAAAATAAGAAATGGCGGCTAATAAAAACCACCATATTATTAAAAAAATGTTCACTTAATAATTATTAACTTTTCACATTAGCAGAATCAATGTTACTTGAGATAGTACCCATAGCGCCTACTAAAGCATCTTTAAGTGTACCATTGAACATCAACAAAACGATTGCTGAAATAGAAACACCAATAATTGCATATTCAATCGCAGTCACACCACGTTGATCATTTTTGAAATTTTCGAAAGCCATTTGAGAACGAACAACAAGCTTAGTTAGCATTTGATAACCTTAATATTAAAATTTTCCACTTACAAAGAAATAAACATTTACTTTTTTGCTATGTATATTCATTGGCACTGATTAACTTTGGAATCAATGTATCAATAAAGTGAAAACATCATAATAATTTGGCATAAAAATGAATAAGGCATATTTTTTTAATATAAAGATAAAAGTGCCAACATGATGACTTTCATCTTATTTAACAAATAGATACGAGCAATGTCACACTTTACACCCAAAACAAAAACAACAAATATAACCATAAAGTATTACAACCATCACAATTCAGAGCTCATTCAAACGGTTTAGGTACAACTAAATTTATATAAATATTCATATGGATAGACATGAAATTTAGGATAAAATAGAAAATAAAATAAATAAAGGCGCATAAAAAAGCATGATAATAATCATGCTTTAGAATATGAATTCAAATAATAAAATTTTTATCCTTTAAAATACTTTCATACTCCTTATTTAAGGTGGTTTTTATCAAATCAAACGTCATCACTTGGTGATAATTCTCTAGTCTAATGCATATTTCATGCATCCTGTTTAATCCTGCATAACTTGATATACCTTTAATCGCATGAATAGTATCTTGAATTTTTTCATGCTCAGCAGAATTGAGTTCATTTTCAATGCTTTCTTTTATCATCGTTTTAAAAAATAAAGCGTCTGATGTTTGGTTTCTAGTGCATGTTCCATTTTCAAACTCTTTAACATTAAATTCCTGAAGTCTCTGATTCATAGTTCTTAATCCATTTATTGATATCTATCGGGTTCATTAATGGTGATAAATAATTACCCTGTTGATATTTTAATCCTTGCTCAATCAAACTATTTTTAATTTCACTATTATCGACATCATAAATAATAAGATCATTATCATTTATAGATAAACTGTTACGTATATGTAGTACATCAGAGTTAGGTACATTCTGTTCTATCGTTACGCCTGATATGGACATTTTCTTAAATGTATCTGAAATATAATTTTTATCACATTGTTTACAAAAATTTATCGCGATTCCAATGCCAATATTTTTTAACTTATTCGTATTATCGATTAATTTAACGTCATCTTTGATCTTATCGTGACAATCAATAACAAAAACTATCCTATTAAAAGGAATTCGTTCTTTTTTACTGGAAATAGATTCGATAAATTCATCATCACAAATGATCTTCAATGGGATTTTTAAATTTACTTTAAAATGTTCACCCATATCATGAAAATAAGCATACACTTCATCAAAGAGCATCAACACGGATAACCTCATGAAATTTAATAGCTTTTTCATATCATCAATTTTAGGCATAAAGACATTCTTAGACACTGAACTGTCTTCTTTATTCTTCCATTGAATAAAGGCTTCGGCACCAATCATAACCTTATCTTTTGTATTGATTTGAGGTTGATAAAACAATTCAACTAAAGCAGTTTGTCTTCCTTCATTAAGATCATTATCTTCAGATTTTCGTTGATGGAAAATAAAGCTCTCAACTGATTTTATAATGTCTTCGGATGATATTGGCTTTTTGTATGAATTAATAATATTCACACCGCTTACTTCAGCCAGATTCATGATTTTTTCAAGTATGCTCATTTTCACAGACGATACGATCACAATGGGGATTCTATGATTATTCATAGAGAGTATGTTAATTAAATCAAATCCATTTCCATCAGGCATGATTATATCGGTAATAATTCCGTTAATTATTACGTTACTTTTAAGTATTTTCTCTACATCATGGCTATTATTTGCTTCTATAATATTTACGTCATCATTAAATTTCTTTCTTATTATGTAAGAAATTACTTTTCTTGAGAATTCAATATCATCGACTATTAAAATATTATTTTTCATATTCTTTTCTTCTAAAGCCCACAAGGAAATACAATGCTTCTCTTGAACTATTAATGTCAAATTTTGTTAACTCAGAAATCTTGTGGTTTTTTCCGTTATAAATTTCATTATATTTAACTTTAGATTTAAGTTTAACAAATAACTTATGTATATTTTTCTCAAATGATGCCATATATAATTTAGATTCAAGATTAGGAATATCTAAAAATTTATTCAACACATTCCCAATGATAAACTTTAATGTAGTAAGTGTTGAAGCATGAAATGAGATCACAAACGGATTGCTTCCAGAGTATGACTCTATCTTAGATAGATCAATACTGTTACTTACCAGATCTTTAATGAAATCAGGTTCAATATCAAGAGTAATAGAATGAGCAATTATTCTTTTTTTATACTTACAAATAATAATTTCCGCATTAAATTTTTCTATCATCATTTGGATAACATGTTCTTCTTTATCTAATTTAAATGAATCAAATAATCTACTGATATATACATCGCCATCTTTAATTAATTCAATTTCACCAATAAAATTGATTGCCTCATCAATGTTCGTACGATTGAGGCAATAAGAATAAAACTCATTAACTGAGTCCGTGTAATAGTCCGTAATGACATAATCTTCACCCTCTATTTGTGGTAAATCTATATCAAGTTCTATTATCTCATCAATTGGATCAACCCCAAGTAATCGATATATCTCAATTTGTTTCCTAAACGGCGGGATCGTGATCCCTCTCTCCCATCGACTAAAAGTCACATTGTCTAATTTTTTCAAATTGGATGAATTATTACTCAATAAATCGACCATAAACTCTTGAGTAATTCCGCTTTTCATTCTGTATTTTTTTAAAATTTGCTCAAATAAATTCTTCATAAAAATGAACTAATCCTCTACCTAGCTTAAGGGTAATATTTTATTTTTTTAACACCCATAGCATTTAAAATATGGATATAAATAAAAATGCCTAGACTAAAATGATTCTATAGAACTTTATGGGAAATTAAAATGACATTATTAATATAATTAACTGTTATATATAAGCATTTACTTAATAACGTTGCAATTTATTACTTACAATATAAATTCATTATATAAAAATATTTCTAAATTAGATTTAACTAAACGTTAAATAATTAAAATAAACCTTTAAATAAACTAAAAAATCAATAGGACAAATCCCAAAAAATATACACAAATCGTCTCCATTTTAAGAATTTAACTTATTATTTTAAGTTTTTTCTGTGTCACAAAAAAAATAGGCCATATTCGGTATTACTACCAAATACGGCCCATTTAAATCATAATATAGTGAATTCAATTACCGTAACGTACTAACCATTCTTTTTCTAACGCCACTTGCCAGCTTGGGTGTGGCTCAGCTAATGATTTAAATAACGTCGTATTTTTTGCTGACCCCATTAAATACTGAGATTCTAATACTGATGGATCTCCCCAAATACTTAAATCACCTTTACGAGATTGTGCTTTAGGGCTTAGTAAAAAGTTAATCGCCACTTGCGCTCCCTCTTTTGCGGATGCATTCCATGGTATTGCTAGGAAATGAATATTAGACAATGCCCCCGCTTCCATTGCATAAGCTTCTGTTGTTTCGACTAATTTACCATTAGCTTGAGCTGAAAAGACTTCATTTGGATTGAATGTGATCGCGAGATCTATCTGCCCATCATCAAGCAGTTGAATTGACTGTGCGCTGCCTGATGGAAATTGCTTTCCTTTACGCCATGCCGTTTGATGTAATTCATCAAGATATGCCCATAGCGGTTTTGTTACCTCGGCAAAATTAGCATTTTCCACTGGTTTCATTAATTGAGGATTATTATTGGTCAATTCAATTAGCAGTGCTTTTAAAAAGCTCGTGCCATGAAATTCAGGAGGTTTAGGATAAGTAATTCGATTAGGAAATGCCTTACTGTAACTTAATAATTCAGAAAAAGACTGTGGCGGGTTATTTAATGTCGCTTTATCGTGAATAAAAACTAATTGACCAACCCCCCATGGCGCTTCTAATCCTAATGTTGGCTCAGAAAAATCACTGTCTATTGGCAACGATTTATCTACGTATTTCCAACTTGGTAAACGATCAACAAATGGACCAAAAAGCAATTGACTGTTTTTCATAGATTTAAAGTTTTCACCATTAATCCATACCATATCAACACTGCCACCTTCATTTTTACCTACGGTTTTTTCGGCAATAAGACGAGACGTACTTTCTGCAATATCGGCAACTTTAACGTGTTTTAGTGTCACTCCGTAATCACGTTGCAACTCTTTATCTGCCCAACGAAGGTAGTTATTTATTTCTTGGCTTCCTCCCCAAGCATGAAAGTATACCGTTTGTCCTTTGGCTTTTTGTTCTACTTCTTTCCATGTATCTGTCGCATTCACACCAAAAGAAAAGATTAAGCTATTGAGCAATAACAACCACTTTTTCATCCGTTTTTCCTTTATCCATTAATTGTCTTTTTATTATGTTGGTCCCGATTATAGTGTATAAATGATGAACATTCAGACGTTTGTCGTTATATTTATTCCTCAGTATAAAAGAAAAATAGACGGCACTAAGGACGCATCATGCACAATAAAGATCTCAATTTACTTAAGCTGCTTATCATTCTAAATGAAGAAAGACAAACTATATTGGCGGCAAAGCGAATGAATTTAAGCCAACCAACCATCAGTATTATGCTCAAGAAATTACGGGACCAATTTGATGACCCCTTATTTATTCGTGATAAAAACAACCTAATACCCACGGTAAAATGCGCTCATATACTATCAACCCTACCTGATATTTTGACGCAGATTGATGTCTTATATCGTGATAATACAGAGTGGGATATCTCTCAGCTCGACGGCGAGTTGCACCTCTTACTCTCTCCACCACTCATATCAACATTAGGCACTCAATTAGTTAAGCAATTAACGTTATTGGCTCCTGATCTTACAGTTCAATGCTCTCATTGGAGTATAAATACCCCAAAAAAACTTGAGATCAACTCTCACCAGCACTTTGGTATTACTTATTTACCGATGGAGACCAACAAAACATTAATGGAGCAAGAAGTTGGCGGTGATACCTTTGCCTTTGTGGTTCGTCACGATCACCCAATGACAGAAGCTACCGTTGAAAACCTTATTCCTTATCCTATCTCGATTTGTATTATCCCGGGAGTGACAGGCCCCTCTAAAGCGGAGCAGTTGATTCGTCATTTTAAATTGAAGAAGAAAATTAATTTAAGAACCAGCGATGTTGCTTTAATGACCAACTTAATGAAAGAAAGTGAGTATGTCGGCATCATGCCACGATCTCTTCAAAACTCGATCGGTGATGATTTTCGTTTCTTAGCGATTCCTCACGAATTTGTGCCGGAAGATTATCAACGTAAAATTGCTTTTTTCTGTCACCAAAAAAATAGAAAACAACCCCTTACGGAATGGCTAATAAAAGAAACCAAGCGAATATTAAATACTCTTTAATCCATTTTTTTAGAAACATATCCCATCTCTATTAAAAATACCTATAGAGAGTATAGACACAATTTTCAACCAAAAAACGTAAGCTGCTTCTATCATTCGAAGGAGTCGTTTATGTTTAAAAAACAAATTACATCAACCATTATTGCTACCGTTTTAATGAGTTCCCTCAGTATTCATGCTCAAGAATTAACATCCCCCCCACCGACTCCCTCAGTGCAAATCCAACACGATCAAGCAACCACATGGCTTGCTCAAGAAAGCTATTTATTGGCTACAAATGCGTATTTATGGGGCTCAACCCTCGTACGTATGGAACAAGTTTCCCGTCAATATACTGATATGTCTCAACCTCAAAATGACACCAGTTACCGAGCTCCTTTAAATCATTTTGGTCATGCTCGTCGCCTTCCAACCGATCAAGATACAGACATGCCAACAGCAAATCGCGACACCTTATATTCAAGTGCCATTGTTGACGTGTCAGATGAACCAATGATCTTATCAACTCCTACGGTAAAAGATCGCTACTTTGTCATCGACATGTTTGATATGTGGCACAACTTATTCAAA
>SAMEA5043647__coassemble_22_pt1 | contig 15933 bp, 14 predicted proteins | sample SAMEA5043647__metabat2_low_PE_001 | metagenome-assembled genome bin SAMEA5043647 (sample SAMEA5043647) | Gadus morhua | reverse complement strand
TTAATATTAAGAAACTAAAAAAGCCAATGGAACAATCATATGCTCTCACTGGCTTTTTATTATCAATAAGTAAAATTACGATACTTTATCTCTATTTTTTCTTCGCTCTTGGATGCGCTTGATCGTACGCTTGAGCAAGATGTTGAAAATCTAAATGGGTATAGATTTGCGTAGTAGAAATATTTTCGTGTCCTAATAATTCTTGTACTGCACGTAAGTTACCGCTCGATTCAAGCATATGCGTAGCAAATGAGTGACGTAGTTTGTGTGGGCTAATGTGGCTATTCACCCCTTGCTTCATTCCCCACTCAGCCATACGTTTTTGCACATTTCGATGAGAAATTCGAACGCCTAATTTAGAAACAAACAATCCTTTCTCTTCTGGGTTCGCTAATTGGTTTCGCACTTGCAGCCAGTGTCCTAACCATTCTTTCGCTTTCCCAGAAAAAGGGACTTTACGCTCTTTATCCCCCTTACCAATAACTCGTAATTCACCTTGGCGTAATTGAATGTCTCGAACATCAATTCCGACTAATTCAGCCAAACGTAAACCCGCGCCGTACATTAGCTCCATCATCGCTCGGTCTCGAATCGATAATGGATCATCTTCATTCACTTCCAGTAACTGCCCCATCTCATCCACATCAATATTTTTTGGTAATGGTCGAGATTTACGAGGCGCAGAAACACCTTTCGCGGGGTTTGCTTGCAATACATTACGTAAGACTAAGAAATCAAAAAAACTGCGTAATGAAGACAGTCGAGTCGATAAGCTGCTCGCTTTCAATCCCGAACGCATGCCTTTACTGGTGATTTGTCGAACCCACCCAGCATCAACGTCTTGCCAAGAATCAACACCAAGCTCAATTAACTGCTCAGCAATGGTTGTTAACTGGCGCTTATAGTTACGTTGAGTATAAATACTCAATCCCTTTTCATTACGCAAGAACTCGTAAAATGCAGTTAGGTGTTTTTCATATTGCGGAGGTAATGATTCACTCATTATGTGCTTTAGACCACTGAGTTAGTAAGTAATGGAACACACTCACAAGTTGTTCCAAAAATAACGTATCCATATTCGGTTGAAAATGGCCACCATCACGGCTAGCAAAAGCCATGATCCCCATCGGGGTTGACTGTCCTAATGGTAAAACAGCGAATGACCCCAATTCTGAACTTGAGGTATTTAGCCCACCATAGGCCAATAAGCTATCACGCTCAGTTTGACGCAAGCGCCCTAAGTATGCAGAACGACCATTCAAGAATTTTTTCATGAAATTATCGAGGGCTGTTTTATCTACATTATATTTAGGATGAGCATGATCAATTATTTTTATATAAGCCGTTAAATTCAGCACGACGGCTTTCTGCTCTATAATTTTAGCGGCTTGATCAAATGACTCACACATCAATAATTGTTTTTGAACATCAGCAAAGTCATGAAATAAGCGATCATTTTTTGCCGCGAGTGACATTAACTGAGTAATTTCTTCTTCTAAATCACCAATACGATTACGTAGCTTACTGACTTGTACTTCAACTAAAGAAACCACGCCTCGCTCAGGAGTATCTACTTTAATTCGCCCAAGAAGCTCGGGATGCTGTTGAAAAAAATCAGGGTGATCCATTAAAAATTGAGCCACAACGTCTTCCGTTAATTGAGTCGGCTGTGGCTCTATTGGTGTTACTTCATTCATATTGATAATTGACCGTCATAAACGTGTGTCGCAGGCCCTGTCATGAATAATGGTTTACCCGGGCCTTGCCAAACAATACGTAAATCACCACCAGGCAAAGACACTTTAACGTCTTCTTCTAGGAGTTCTTGCATTATACCTACAGCAACCGCTGCACAAGCACCGCTTCCACACGCTTGAGTTTCACCCGCACCACGTTCATAAACACGTAATTTAATTTCGCTCGGAGAAACTATCTCCATAAAGCCTGCGTTTACTCTCTCAGGGAAGCGTTCATGCCCTTCCACTAATGGGCCGTATTTATCAACATCGTAATTATCGACATCATCCACCACCGTCACGCAGTGTGGATTGCCCATACTCACCGCACCACAAAATAATGTTTTATCTTCCGCACGCAATAAATAGGTTTTTTCAGCTTGAGTCGCTTTAAATGGAATTTTGTTTGGTTCAAATTGAGGTTCACCCATGTTCACCGTAATTTGATCATCATCTTCCACCTTTAAACTCATTTTTCCTTTTTTCGTGCTGACCAAAATAGTCGTTCGATTCGTTAAGCCTTTCATTCGGACAAAACGAGCAAAACAACGAGCGCCATTGCCGCATTGCTCTACTTCTGTGCCATCAGAATTAAAAATTCGGTAATGGAAATCAGTTTCAGGATCATAGGGAGCTTCAACCACCAATAGCTGATCAAAACCAATACCACGATTACGATCCGCTAGGCGACGAATTAAATCTGGTGAAAAGAAAATATTTTGAGTTAAGCAGTCAACCACCATAAAGTCATTGCCAAGCCCGTGCATTTTAGAAAAATGAAAGTGCATAGTTGTTCTTCTTTTTATTTTATCTTCTAGGTTGAATACCAAAAGAGCAAGCAGCCTAAGCCTCTTGCTCTTTATTCTAAGTTAGTTTGGTAAAATAGATTCCAGCTCCCATAAAGAGCTTAATTCTTCTCGCTTACGAACAAGATGTACTTGATCGCCATCGACCATTATTTCTGCCGCACGAGTACGTGTATTGTAGTTTGATGACATAACAAAGCCATACGCACCTGATGAACGAACAGCCAATAAATCATTCGCTTCAAGAACTAAATCACGATCTTTACCCAAGAAATCACCCGTTTCACAAATAGGGCCAACTAAGTCATAACTTTGAGCTTCGCCTTCACGCGGAACAACAGGCACAATGTCTTGCCATGCTTGATACAGTGCTGGACGCATTAAATCATTCATTGCGGCATCAATGATCGCAAAGTTTTTGTGTTCCGTATGTTTTAGGAACTCAACTTTAGTCACTAATATCCCCGCATTTGCTGCAATCGCACGACCCGGCTCAAAAATAAGCTCTAAGTCCTCACGACCCGTTAAGCGACTTAATAATGCCGTAGCGTATTCTGACGGTTGAGGCGGTAATTCATCACGATAAACCACGCCTAAACCACCACCAACATCAAGGTGGCGAATATTCACACCTTGTGCTTTTAAGTCATCAATCAACGCTAACAAGCGATCCGTTGCATCAATGAATGGCGTAATGTCCGTTAATTGAGAACCGATATGGCAATCAATGCCTTGGATATTTAAGTTCGGTAACGTTTGTGCAAATTTGTACACTTCTGGTGCGCGATCAAACGCGATACCAAATTTATTGTCACGCAAACCAGTAGAAATATACGGGTGTGTTTTTGCATCAACATCAGGATTAATTCGCAATGAAATTGGCGCAATCACACCCATCTCTTCAGCGACCGCATTTAAGCGCTCAAGCTCTGGTTCCGATTCTACGTTGAAACATTTAATGTTTAATTCTAATGCGCGGCGCATTTCTTTTGCTGTTTTACCAACACCAGAAAACACGACTTTCGTAGGATCACCACCAGCAGCAACCACACGCTCAAGTTCACCTTGAGAAACGATATCAAAACCTGAACCTAGACAGGCAAGCGCATTCAATACACCAATGTTTGAGTTTGCTTTAACCGCATAACACACAAGGTGAGGTTGCTCACCAACCGAGCTATCAAATGCATTCCAATGGCGCTCTAACGTCGCACGAGAATACACATACAATGGCGTACCATATTGCTCAGCCAATTGTGTAATTGGTCGTTCTTCAGCCCAAAGCTGTCCATCGTCCTTATAATTGAAATAATCCAATGTCATCTTCCTTGTCTAGTTTTCAGTTATTCTATTAATAGATTTCAGTGCATGAATACGTTTGTTACAAATAAAACTATTCTGCGGCTTCTGTTTTTGGCATTTCATCGCCTGGCATGTATAACCCACCAGTTTGACCGCAGCCCGCCAATGCTAAGACACTCAGTAGCATTAACGCCATCACTCTTTTTTGCATAAGATTTTACCATTAGTGTTAATATCTGGTTATGCTCTCTATAATCGCACCACAGCCAAGAAAAGCAATAGGATAAATAAGATGAATAACACTGAATTTCACGAGTTAGTCGATGCGAAACTGCAATTACTTGAAGATATGATTGATGATTCTGGCGCAGACATTGAGCCAATAATCACAGGAAACGTATTGACCTTAGAATTTGAAAACCGCAGCCAAATCGTGATCAATAAACAAGAACCAATGCACGAGATCTGGTTAGCGTCTAAATCTGGCGGTTTTCACTTTGCTTATACTGATGAAAAATGGACATGCTCTAAAACAGGGGTTGAATTCATTGAAATGGTAAAAGAAGAGTGCCAGAAACACGCAGATGAAGTGATTCAATGGGCTTAATGCCATCTTTATGAATCATCGTAAGCTCTTTTGATCTACTCGGAAGGGCTTAATTTATTATTTTTCCCCACCCCAACTCTGTCACCTTCGAATACAAGTTAACTCAACATAAGGCCAAGGAATGCCTATGAAAAGCATATCGAACATCACAAAAATCACAGGGATGACTCTGATCTCTTTATCTATCTCTGCTTGCTCAATAAGTCCAAACTACGATAAATCCGTCGGAGAAAAAAACTCACTCGTTATTGAGCAACAAATGGGGATATATCAAAATGAATCACTCGATCAATACGTCAAACAAGTGGGTGCTCGCTTAGTCTCTCATCTTGATTCACCACAGTTTGATTTTAAATTTGAAATTGTTGATGACCCAATCCCAAATGCGTTTGCCCTCCCTGGTGGTTATATTTATATTTCTCGGGGTTTGTTAACTCTAATGAACAATGAAGACGAGCTCGCCTGTGTATTGGCTCATGAAATTATTCATGTCACAGAAAGGCATTCAATTCAGCAAATGAAGCGAAGTATTCTGCCTGGCATAACTCAATTACCCGGCAACATTGTTGGCAGCGTAATAAATGAAGACTTAGGTAATCTAATTAATACCCCGTTTACCTTTAGCAACGATTTATTAATGGCAAACTACAGTCGTTCTCATGAAACAGAATCAGATGAACTTGGTGTAAATTTAGCGGCAAAATCTGGCTATAATCCCATGGCGATGGGCGTTATTTTAGCTCGTATAAATGATGCGATTGAATTTAAAACACAGACGGAAACTGAAAAAAGCTACTTTGATAGCCACCCTTACACACCAGAACGTGTTAAGCATGTCGATCTATCAGCAAGTGCATTAAGAGTGATACCTCAAAAACCAATTAAGCCTAATTTTCTCTATAACCTCAATGAGTTAGTCGTCGGTGACAATCCAGAAAATGGCGTTTTTTCTGAATCGACATTCATTCAGCCTACGATGGGCTTTACTATAATATTCCCTAAAGAGTGGCAAACAGTAAACCAACCTCAAGTTGTTGCGGCGATCAATGAGACACACGATGGTTTTGTCGCTCTCTCCGTTTCCGATCCTCAGTACACTGCTGAGCAAACAGCACATCGCTTCAGTCAGTACCTTGAACAAAAATATAATTACTTAACGCCAGTAAATACGGTGGAGTTAACGTGGGGAGCAACCATGTATAACGTGCAATTAACGGATAAAGAAGGAAAACAAGACACGTTTATCACCCAATATTGGCTCGATTTGAACGACATCACTTATCAAGTACTCACCCTAAGTACCGCGAAAAACAAAAATGAAATCAGCGTTTCAGCCCTCTCTTTACAACCAATCACCGATGCACAGATTGCAGCAATAACTCAAAAAGAGATCGCGATTACTACGGCAATAAAAGGCGAAAGTATCAATGAGCTAACCAAGCGTAATCATTCTGATTTATCGGCAGAAGAGACAGCGATATGGAATGGATTAGAAGAAAGTACGCCACTACACCAAGGTGATGAGGTAAAAATAGTCGTGACTAAGCCCTATAAGAAATAAACGCTTTAAAACAAAAAACGCCTCAATATAATGATTGAGGCGTTTTATTTATGGCACTTGCTTGCTTAGTTTATTACGCACCAATGCCCGCATGACGTAACATGGCATCCACTTGTGGCTCGCGACCACGGAAGCGTTTAAACAATTCCATCGGTTCTTCACTGCCACCCATTTCAAGAATATTATTCAAGAAGCTTTGACCCGTTTCCGTGTTAAAAATACCTTCTTCTTCAAAACGCGAGAACGCATCGGCTGATAATACTTCTGCCCATAGATAGCTGTAATAACCCGCACCGTAACCACCCGCGAAAATATGACTAAAGCTGTGAGAAAAACGGTTCCACTCGACACTAGGTAATACCGCTACCTTTGCTTTTACTTCTGCTAGGGTTTCTAATACTTTTGCACCTAGATCTGGATCGTAATTTGTGTGCAGTGTGAAATCGAACATCCCGAATTCTAACTGACGCAAAATAAACATCGCTGATTGGAAGTTTTTCGCCGCAAGCATTTTATCTAGCATCTCTTTTGGTAGCGGCTCACCCGTTTCATAGTGACCAGAAATAAACGCCAACGCTTCTTCTTCATAACACCAGTTTTCTAAGAACTGACTTGGTAATTCAACCGCATCCCAAGGCACACCATTAATACCAGACACTGACGCTACATCAATTTGCGTTAGCATGTGGTGAATACCGTGACCAAATTCGTGGAATAAAGTAACCACTTCATCATGAGTAAATAGTGCTGGCTTACCACCAACAGGCTTACTGAAGTTACACGTTAGGTACGCCACTGGCGTTTGCAGTTCGCCATTTTCAGTTAAACGACGAACACGACATTCATCCATCCATGCGCCACCACGTTTGTGTTCACGCGCGTATAAATCTAAATAGAAGCTGCCACGTAAGGTGTTGGTTGAATCGAAGATATCAAAGAAACGCACTGATTCATGCCATACATCAACGCCTTCACGCTCTACCACTGTCATACCAAACACACGGTTTAATACTTCAAATAGGCCAGAGACGGCTTTTGATTCTGGGAAGTAAGGGCGTAGTTCTTCATCAGATATTTGATATAGCTTTTGTTTTAATTTTTCAGAGTAATACGTTACATCCCACAGATCCAACTCATCAATATCAAACTCTTCTTTTACAAACGCTTTTAGCTCTGCAACTTCGCGCTCACCTTGAGGTTTCGCTTTCGCTGCTAAGTCATTTAAAAAACCAAGGACTTGCGTTGGGCTCTCGGCCATTTTTGTTGCTAACGATTTTTCACTGTACGAAGAGAAACCCAATAGGCGCGAGACTTCATGACGAAGATTAAGCTCTTCTGAAATAAGATCGGTGTTATCCCACTTACCGGCATTTGGACCACGATCCGATGCACGAGTCACAAACGCTTCGTAAATTTCACGGCGCAGTGGTTTATTGTCACTGTACGTCATGACTGGAATGTACGATGGCATCTCTAATGTCAGTAACCAACCGTCTAATTCTTTTGCTTCTGCCGCCGCTTTCGCCGCTGACATCGCCGATTCAGGTAACCCTGATAATTCGGCTTCATCCGTAATATGCTTTGACCAACCCATGGTTGCATCAAGCACATTGTTGCTGAAATTTGAGCTTAATTCTGACGTGCGCTTACTGATATCACCGTAACGCTTTTGTTGATCAGCGGGTAAACCAATGCCTGATAATTCAAAATCACGCAATTCATCAATAATGGTTTTTTGTTGAGCTTGAGAAAGTGCAGAAAAATCGGCACTCGCTTTGATTTCTTTATAGGCGTGATAGAGCGCTTTGTTCTGCCCAACCCAAGTTCCGTACTCGGAAAGGATAGGTAAACACGCTTCATACGCTTCACGCAGGGCTTCACTGTTTTGCACTGAATTCAAATGACTCACTGGTGACCAAATGCGGCTTAGACGATCATCCGTTTCAGCAAGGGGAACAATAATGCTGTTCCAACTTGGTACGGCATCAGACGCCAATACGTCTTCTATTTTAGCTCGGCAATCTGCAATCGCTTGTTCTACTGCAGGTTGAATGTGTTCTGGCTTAATTTGAGAAAAAAGAGGCAAGTCAGTAAAGGTAAGTAACGGATTAGACATATTCATTCCTTTTTATTTCTTATTCGATTTGATGTCGCTATCTACTTAAGATGGTGCTTAATGGATTAAATTTCAATGGGTGATGCAAGAGTGTGCACATTGCGTTATAAACTTGGGTATAATATTCCCATTCAAATAGTGAGAGTTCATTCATGCTAAGTTATCGTCACAGTTTTCATGCTGGCAACCATGCCGACGTAGTTAAACACATTGTTCAAAGCCTTATCCTTAATTCATTAACGCTAAAAGATAAGCCATTTGTTTATCACGACACCCATTCAGGGGTTGGCCGTTACGATTTAACGCATGAATGGTCTGAAAAAACAGGTGAATACAAACAAGGTATTGAACGTATTTGGGATAAAACAGACATTCCAGAAGAAATCACCAGCTACCTTGATGCCGTAAAAGCATTAAATGAAGACGGTGAATTACGTTATTACCCAGGGTCTCCTTGTGTTGGTCGTGCGCATATACGCTGTTATGACCGCATGGTATTAACCGAACTTCACCCTTCTGATTACCCATTGCTTGAACAAGAATTTCACAGTGATCGCCAAGTATCTATCTATAAAGAAGACGGTTTTGCTCGATTAAAAGCAAGCTTGCCGCCACCAGAGCGCAGAGGCTTGGTATTAATCGACCCACCTTATGAGCTTGCAAAAGAATATTACGATGTGGTTAACGCGATTGGCCAAAGCCATAAACGTTGGGCAACGGGCATTTATGCGATTTGGTACCCAGTGGTTAATCGTTGTGATATCGACGACATGATCAATGGCCTTAAAAAACTAAATATCCGTAACATTCTTCAAATTGAATTGGGTGTTTCTGCGGATACTAACGAGCGTGGCATGACGGCATCAGGAATGATCGTTATCAATCCACCGTGGAAATTAGAAAGCCAAATGAATACGATTTTGCCTTTCTTAAAAGAAGCAATTGCACCAGCAACAGGTCACTGTAAAGTGGAATGGATTGTTCCAGAATAAAAAATAAGGGTTCAGGCCAGTCGCAAGCTCCCTCAAAGGATTCAGGAAAAGCAGATAACATTGCTCAGTTTTATCTCTTTCCTGAAACCTGCAAGCGAAGCGACCTGAAACCTAGTAGACCTTGAAGCTCGTACACCTTGAAAAAGAAAAATTTGGTCGCATTTCATACATAGTATGTAAAAAAGAATTAAAAACTTATTGGAGAGAAAGTAATGGCTACTCATTTTGATTATATCTGTATCGGCGGTGGTTCTGGCGGTATCGCATCAGCAAACCGTGCGGCTATGCACGGCGCAAAAGTTGCTCTTATTGAAGCGCAAGAACTTGGCGGTACGTGTGTAAACGTGGGCTGTGTTCCTAAAAAAGTAATGTGGCACGGTGCTCAAGTTGCTGAAGCAATTAATTTATACGCTGAAGATTACGGCTTTGATGTTGAACTGAAAAAATTCAACTGGAGCAAAATGGTTGAAAACCGCCAAGCGTACATTGGTCGTATTCACGAATCTTACGATCGCGTTCTTGGTAACAATAAAATAAACGTAATTAAAGGCTTCGCTAAGTTTGTTGATGCAAACACTGTTGAAGTAAATGGCGAACATTACACTGCCGATCATATCCTTATTGCTGTTGGTGGTCGTCCAACAATCCCTAATATCCCAGGCGCAGAGCACGGTATTGATTCAAATGGTTTCTTTGACATCACAGAACAGCCAAAACGCGTTGCGATTATTGGTGCAGGTTACATTGCGGTAGAAATTGCTGGTGTACTTCACTCTCTGGGTACCGAAACACATTTATTTGTTCGTAAAGAATCACCACTTCGTAGCTTTGATCCAATGATCATCGATACGCTAGTTGAAGTGATGAACACAGAAGGCCCAACCCTTCATACTCACTCTGTACCAAAAGAAGTGGTTAAAGAAGCCGATGGCAGCCTAACACTTCATCTAGAAAATGGTGAAACACAAAACGTTGATACTCTAATTTGGGCAATTGGTCGTCACCCTGCGACTGACGCTATCAATCTAGAAAAAACAGGCGTTGCTATTAACGATCGCGGTTACATCAAAGTTGATGAATACCAATCAACAAACGTAAAAGGCATCTACTGTGTTGGCGACATCATGGAAGGCGGCATCGAGCTAACTCCTATCGCAGTTAAAGCCGGTCGTTTACTGTCTGAGCGTTTATTCAACGGTCAAACAAACGCAAAAATGGACTACACACTAGTTCCTACTGTTGTGTTTAGCCACCCACCGATTGGGACGATTGGTCTTACAGAACAAGAAGCTGACGAACAATACGGCAAAGATAACGTAAAAGTGTACACATCAGGCTTCACGGCTATGTACACCGCCGTTACTAAGCACCGTCAACCTTGTAAAATGAAACTGGTTTGTGCTGGCGAAAACGAAAAAGTGGTTGGCCTACACGGTATCGGTTTCACGGTTGATGAAATGATCCAAGGTTTTGCAGTAGCAATGAAGATGGGCGCAACTAAGGCTGATTTCGATGCCGTTGTTGCTATTCATCCAACAGGTTCTGAAGAATTTGTTACTATGAGATAGTCTATTTTTAGACTATTTTAAATAAAAAACGCCGCTAAGGGTTAACCCTGTCGGCGTTTTTGTTTGTTCTCTAATTCGTATTAAAACTTAATGTGAGTGACCATGATTATGGTTATGACCACAGCCACAAGTCGGTGCTGCAACTACACTTTGTAGCGGTTCAAGTGCTATTTTCTCATTTAATTCTTCAGTCGTTAGCGTATTTAACAGCATTTCGTTTACGCGATTAATTACATCCACATCATTCATTTTGCGTTGAATCTGCATAACTTCAACAAACTGACGACTCAATTCTTCTGACAACGTAAATTCGCGAATAGCTTGCAGTGTGTTGGTAACACTATCAATCGCTAACATAGAAAAAGACAACTTCCCTGATTCTGGTGATTGAAAATACTCTTCAGGAATAACAGCAGCATTAAACTGCATTTCAAACGTCAACTCACCCAATGAAAACACAGTTAAACACGCCCCTTCATTTGTCATTCTCATTCCTAGTTGAGCACTTGCTTGTCCCAACACGGCTTGTTCGTCAGCCGTAATATTACCAAGACCAACATAAAGAATATTAGGTAAGTCATTACGAAACATCTCAAGCATCGCGCCATCACCTTGTTTAAATGGGTGATCTTCAATCGTTTGTCCAACTTGAAAATGAGGGTGATGATGTGCAGTCATAATGGCTTACCTTATGCAATGTTAATATGAGATGAGATTAGTTTAATCTGATTAAATTAAATAACAATCCCCATAAAAAGCAATTCACTATTACATATGTGTAAAAGTAACGTTAATCGTGAGTTCTATTTTTATTATCCATATAAATACAAAGTTAAAAAAAAATAAATTAGGTAAATTTACCACGGGTTTTTAACCAATAATTTCGCATTAAATAAATTCACGACTATTTTCTTAAATACGAGAAAAAACATTCTAATTACGCCACTAACCCTATATAGTACGGTTAAACAAATTCATATAAATTAGTCCCTTGCAGTTAATTACCTCACCAACTCAAATTTTCTATGATTTAATGGATCTTGATAACATTCAAAAACAAAAAGTATTGGATGCACTGCAAAACAGTCACCCAAATATCTATCAAGACCTCATTCCATTACTGAATAACACCACATCAGAACCATTCTTCGATTTATTTGGTTTTGGTGCTCAGCAAACTTTTAATACTGAATGGGATTTTAGCCATCACATGGTAGATAAATACCAAATTACAAAAGAGCTGGGTCGCGGTGGGATGGGAGTAGTCTATTCAGCATATCGTGCTAATGGTACTTTCGAACAAGAGCTTGCCATTAAATTTATTCAACCTGATTTAAAGAATTTATTAAACAAACACGCCCTATTTGAAGAGGCGCAATTATTAGCACGTTTAAATCATCCATATATAGCAAAAGTCTTTGATGGTGGAGAGTACGAAGGGGCTGTTTATGTGGTGATGGAGAAAATTATCGGTACAACACTCAATGATTTTTTAAAGCATAATTTGTTGTCTCGACAACAAAAATTACAATTATTTAGTCAGATTTGCCAAGCACTTGAACATGCACACCAACACGATGTACTACATGCAGATCTAAAACCTGAAAACATTTTAATTGATAAACGGAATTGCCCAAAGCTAATCGATTTTAACTTAACTCAACAAGTAAAAAAAAATGGGCATCATAATACTCAAGGGCTTGTCGCCTACAGTGAGCATTTTGCTAGCCCAGAACAAAAAGAAGGCAATTATTTAACTCCTTTGAGTGATGTTTATTCTTTAGGTAAGATTTTATTGCTTCTTTTTCCTAATCTTCATAAGAAGGAAGACATTACTTACATCCAAGAAAAAACGACCCAAGAGACACTATCTAAACGCTACTGTTCTGTTGAGGCTCTACGCAAAGATATCGAGTGTGTGTTGGCATCTAGGCCAATTACATTAAAACAACACACCCCTTTATATACTTTTCGTTGTTTATTAAAACGAAAACCAATTTCCGCATTTATTTTGGTTTTATTAACTTTATCAACATTAATCTTATCTAGTGCATTAATCATTAAAAACAACAACTTAAAACATGATAAAATTGTATCAGAAAAAATAATGTTTGAGATAACACACTTATTGTTTAATTCAAAAGGAAAAGACATATCAAAGGCATCCATTAACTCAATGCTCGAATTAACACGATGTAAAATTTTATCTAACCCTGAACTTCCAGCATACATAAAACAAAAAATGCAACTCGCAATGATGATGCCAATACAAACAAAACAAAAATCATTACCAGAAGAACAAAGAAGGGAAATTAAAATACAGTTCAAGTGAGCCTATTCAATATCCAAGTATGAGAGATTATTTAAAATTCCACCCTATAAAATAAGTACGTTAATGGATTCTACGTTTAGAAAAATATAGCGATATACCAATCATGATAACGATAACTAAATTAACTCGAACTATTCAATACTGGCAATCTGGAGATAAAGTCGCAGAAAATCATGTGTACCAATTTGCATATTTACAACTGCATAATATTGCCCAAAAAGAACGTAAGCGTAATGCAAAAAAATATGGTCCAGATAACGATATGTTCGCAGATAGTGTGAACAACACAACCTCACTCATCCATGATGCTTATATTAAACTATCAAATTCAAAACTAACCGACATAAAAACCAAGCGTGATTTTTTTCTGATGATAACAAGAGTTATGCGCCAAATATTAATTGATAACGCTCGGTCATTACAAGCAAAAAAACGCCAACCACTTGCTCCCATAAACAGAGATATTGATAAATTTGAACAATTAATCACAATGGATAAAGCATTAGATAATTTTGCTATTCGATACCCTCGTCAATCTAACGTCTTAAAATTAAAATACCTAATGGGAATGAAAAACACCGAGATTTGCCAACTATTAGAATGTAGCTCAAGTCTCGTTGAAAAAGATTTAAAATTCTCACGCTGCTGGCTTCACAGTTACATAATGAAATAATTTCATTATGTACATTTAGGTAAAATAAGCCCTTCAAACCAAAAATAGAATCACATTGTTGAAAAATAAATTTTAACTTTACGGTTTTTATCTTATTTCCCGTGCCTTGAATTAGCTTAAAAGGAAGAGTACAAATGGCTCGATTTTATATTTTATAAATAACATATGAAGGTTAGGCTACCCGATATGACAAAGGATTAAAATAAGAATGAAAAAGGTAAGTTTATTAGCAGCGTCAGTAACATTGGCATTAACTTTAGTGGGCTGTGGTAGTTCCGATGATGATTCAAATGATCCATCTACCAATATCGATACAGCAAAAACACAAAAACCAAGTATTGCAATTCCAACGGCAGGGAAATTTATTGATGCAAAAGTAATTGGATTGGATTACATTTCTGGTTCACTAGAAGAGAAAAAAACAGATATAAATGGTACTTACACCATCGATACAAATAACCCTGAAATTTCGTTCTATTTAGGAGGGAAAGACGGCCTATTCATTGGGTCTATTTCTGGTCGTCACATCACTACGCCATTTGAAGCGGCAGGTACATACCAACGTGCTGTAAATTTGGCAAGGCTATTACTGACTGTTGGTGAAGGAACAAGTACACTAATTAAAACAGGACAGGCAGTCCTAATAAAGGAAATCACTTTACCCCAAGATTTATCAGTTGCGGCTACTGAATTAAAAGAAGCCACGCTTGATGATGAAGCATCTTTACTTGCCGTTGCAACAGCACTTAATCCTGCCATAACAGCATTAGTATCACAAGATGATGCAACAACACACATGCAATCATCTTTAGCAAACATTCCACGCGGCTCTGATGTAAATCTATCCCATTGGTCTCGCGGTTCAAATTGGACATTTGTATCAAAGGATTCAACGCAACGTATACGTAATAGTGCAAATCAAGAGTTCGACCTTGTTATCAATGTTGATCGTACTTTAACTGATTCTCAAGGAAATCCACGTAATTTATTTGAAAAAACATCGAGCATGATTTTTACCTTAGCCGATAATAATCTGATTGTCCGTAAAGGCAGTAATGATTCATCAATTAGTGGTCACTATGTTGCTGACTATCTAACTTGTTTAGATAACGATGGTATTTTCAACACAGTAGAAACGGATGATAATGAATATAATACATGCGATGGTAATCGCATTACGGTCACTGACGAAAGATATAATTATTTTTATAACTTGGATAATAAATACCAATATTCATTCATAAGTCCAAACAAAGAACAAATTTCAGACATAAATGAACCATGGATTGAAATTTCTGAAATGGGTGATGCTTTTGAGTGTATGAATGCTAAAAACTGTACAGAACAAGCTCTAAGTAAATTTGAAGTTTTAGAGCGTGATGATTCTGATGAGCAAGATGGTAGCTATATGCTCGAAGAAACCATTTCTGGTACCTATGATCCAATTACGGATGTTTATATTAATACGACAAGTAAAAAATACTTAGATAACAGCCCATATCCCGGTCGTATCAGTGAACGAATTTCTTTCTTATACCCTGTTGAAGCATTAGGGCAAGATCGTTACGTTGACTTCATCGGCACATGGGAAAGTCGTGAATTATGTGCAAATAAAAGTATTGCCGTTGCTAAAATGACATTCACTGAAACCGGTTTAACCATGACAGGTGAAGAGTGTGGTACTTTAGGTTTTATCAATAAAACCCACACATACGCGCAACTATCACCTAAAGACTTATGGTGGTTTGGCACGAATGACGCTGGCGACTCAAAAGCAACACTCGATCAATTAAACAGTACTGTTCGTTGGAATGATAAAAATTCTACCGATGATCCTAATAATATTAAAATCAATCGCTTTACTTACATCCCTGCTGGAAAAAACTGGGATCAAGGCTTATTAATTCGTGATACGTTAAATTTAGATGGTACAAAAAAATCAACGATTACAATGAAGAAAATTAAGTCACTCTAATTTGAATAAAATTTAAAGACCCAACAAAACCCCGGTACTTGTCGGGGTTTATTATATCTGCCTTTTCATTCCTCTTTCGCTTCCAACTAAAATATAAAACGGAATCTAAATCACAAAACTCACCACACCTTTTTTTACTTCCCTTTCTTATTTCCACAACCACTCATTTGTAACGTAAGCGTGCGGGGAACTACACCTTGTCTTTTACATTCCAAGGTAAAAGTGAATCGATATCTGGCGATCCAACACATAAACGATCTAGACA
>SAMEA5043647__coassemble_208_pt1 | contig 15942 bp, 15 predicted proteins | sample SAMEA5043647__metabat2_low_PE_001 | metagenome-assembled genome bin SAMEA5043647 (sample SAMEA5043647) | Gadus morhua | reverse complement strand
TCGTCCATTGGTGGTTGAGTTGGACCTAGTCCCCAGTCGGGAGTGCTTCCAAAATTAGGACTTGGTCGTTCTGATACAGATGGAATAGAGTTGTCAATTCCTGGAAGTTCTGCTGGGTTCTGAATGGTTTCTGCCATAACAGAAGAAGAAAAGATGGCAGTTAGGGATAGTGCTAAAATAGTTTTTTTCATTTTATAACTCTCAATATTAATCATAAATTAGATTTAGTAATGAGCGTCCTTGCTTACCGATAAATCTGTTTCCGTTTGATGGAATGAATAATATTGAGAATGGTGATTACTTTCTAATCACCAGTTATTATATCAATAATAAGTACTGCTTATTATTTGGTTTGTTTTACCCTTTATTTATAAGTATTTAGTGGTGGGCATCAGATAATAAATCAGTAATGAGTTGATTTAGCCACGAGTGCAACGCGTTTTTCTTATGTCTTTGATGGTAATAGCTGTAAATAGGGTAATTTAAAGGAATATGATCCAGTGCAAGATCAATGCGCCTTAAGCCTAAGTACTGGTGAGTAGGAAACAACGACGTTGAAGGAAAATACATATTAGTATGTTGAACAACATCAATTAACGCCATTGGTAACTCTGAGCGAAAACCAATTTTATGTTTGATATTTAAATTTTCTAAGACTTTACCTGCGAGACTTTTATTATCGTTCCAACCTGGAATAATTAAAGAGGCAAGTTCATATCCTTCAAAGTCATGAGGGGTTGCTATTTGTTTTTTTATTGGGTGATCGGTTCTAACAATCACACAGCCTTTAATAGTCATTAAGTTACTTGAAATGAGCTCTTTTGGAACGTTGTCATACTCATAATTAATCGCGATATCTAGCTTTCCTTTGGTTAGATCGCTGAAGGTTGATGCTGACCAATTAAATAATTGTAAGTCGACATTAGGCGCGTTTTCTCTTATTTCGTGAAATAAAGCACCAGATAGGCAGGTCAATACTTGAGGAGCCAGTGCTATTTTTAGTGTCTGTTGTAACTCGCTTGGCTGAAAGTTTTTTGAGGTATTTAATACCGATGATAATCCATCAAGATAAGGGTGAATGCTTTCCGCTAACTCTTCAGAAAATGGCGTAGCTTTTAGGCCATGATGAACTTTCACAAAGAGCTCGTCATCAAAATGATTACGCAGCTTTTGTAATGCTTGGCTGATTGCGGGTTGAGACACAAATAAACGCTCAGAAGCTTTTCGCATATTCAATTCTTGAGAGAGAATTAAAAAAGTTCTTAGTAAGTTTAAATCTAACGTTGCAAAGAGATCTTTTGCCATATCTACTTATTTCCTATCAATAAATTGAGTTATTAAATAACTCTTCACGCATCCTTCGTTAACTCTTCTTATTGTATTGAATTTATGATGAAAAAGTATGTGTTTTTTAGATGCTGTAAATTATTACAGCTATTTAAAAACCTATAGAGCGAGTCTAATAATTCTTAATGAATTGATACAAATTGAATAGAGAGAATCTTCACACTTTCTTCACGATCTCTTCTTTATAGTATTCATATTGCGAATTAAGACCAAACTCAACACGATAACGATAGGATTAAATTTATAATGAAAAAGTATTTGTTTTTACTAATGGCTGCAACCTCAACAAGCGTATTCGCAGCACCATACGTAGGCTTAGAATATGGCGTAACAAACATGAGCCATGATTACTCTACGACTTTTTCAGATAATGTGTCTCTAACGCCTGATGATTCAAGTTCCGCTTTTGGTGGTTTTGTTGGTTATCGTTTTAACGAGTTTGGTTTAGAACTAGGTTATAAGAAATTTGAGAGTGATGACTCTAATAGTAAGAGATTATCTTATGTTCCACCTGTAGAAACAGAACGCGAGTGGAATGCTGATTTAGATGCGACTCAATTTACATTGAAACCAGTCTATTTTCATAATTTCAATGAGAAATTACAATTAAAAATAGGTCTAGGTTTAACGTATACTCAATATAAATATGATTCATCAGCGTATACAGAAACGGAAAATGATTTAACAGATCAAGAGTCAATTTCTGATTATGAACATGGAAGGTCTAAATCAGAAAGTGTATTTGGTGCTATCGCAAGCGTAGGCATTGAATACATGGTGATCCCAAACCTAGCATTGGGCGCATCAGCAAGCTACCAAGTAGATAATATTGCGAATTCATCTTCATTCATGTTGAGTTCAGCTTACTACTTCTAATATGTAGTCATAGAAATTCATTAATCAAATTGGAAATAAATAAAATGAAAAAAATTATATTAGTAAGTGCATTAGTATTGGCATCATCAAGTGCGTTTGCAGCTCAAAACACTCAAGTGGTTAAAGGTGGTTTCACTGGGCCAAGTACGGTTACAGTGAATACGGTTCAAGTTGCTAAAGAAGCAAAAGATGATACACCAGTGACGTTAATTGGCTATATTGTTGCTTCATTAGGTGACGAAGAGTATCAATTTAAAGATGCAACAGGTGAGATGATTGTTGAGATTGATCATCGTGATTGGAATGGCATTGAAGCAACGCCTGAAACAAAATTAGTGATTCAAGGTGAAGTTGATAAAGAATGGAAACATACAGCCGTTGATGTAAATACGGTTCAACTAGCAAAATAATGAGCTGATTGTTTTCGATGAAAAAGGCCAGAGATAATTCTCTGGCCTTTTTATTTTATAGTGTATTTATTTGATGTTTTGTCTTACCGCATCGATTTTTTTAGAGTCAGTAACAGGGACAATAAAATCATCTAAATCACCGGCCCCCATTTTTACGCCGTCTAGCATCAATTTCATTTTACTTGGGCGTGTTGATTTACCTGATAAATGAATTTCAGTAACGCCTGTTTTTTCAATGATCTCTTTGGCATTTTCTGCGGTGACACCAGCTCCTGCAAGTATTTTAAAGCGGCCATTAGCCAGTTTTACCATATCATTTAATACTGTCATACCATCATAAGCATTCGCCGCTAATCCTGACGTGAGTATTCTCTCACAACCTAACTCAGCAATGTTCTCAATCGCTTTTTTATAATTGGAACATTGATCTACAGCACGGTGGAAAGTCACACCCAAGTCATTATCATTCGCTATTTTCATCAATCGAGTGGACAACGGCATGTCGATATCACCGTTTGCTTTTAGCACCCCAAATACAACGCCCTGTAAACCAGCTAGTTTAGCAGCATGAATGTCTTCAATCATGGCGGAGATATCATCATTATCATAGAGAAAATCGCCTTGACGAGGACGGATCATGGCATAAACCGGAACAGAAGAGATCGCTGCTGCTTTTTTCATAAAACCAAAGCTTGGTGTTAAACCACCGAGAGCAAGGGAAGAGCAAAGCTCAATTCTATCGGCACCACCATTTATCGCATTATGCAGAGATTCTAAGTTATCGATACAGACTTCAATTTGGATAGGCATGAGAGTTTAGTCAAAATAATAGAGAATTTTTTAGTGTAAGGGAAAGTCGACTTTGGATGTGTGAAGAGTACGTCAAAATTGATGAGCAGATTAAGAGATTTGTTCAAATAAAGAAAAAGCCCTGAAGATAACTTCAGGGCTTTTAGTATTAGGCAAACTTTCTGATTTTAGGCTACTGCGTTTATACGCTTTTAATATTCTAGCCACATGCACCGTTGAGCGTAGGTGCATTCGAGTACTTTATGTAAAGTTCTCTATGTCAGCAATTACTTGCTTAGGTCGTCAGCGTGTTCAGATAGGAATGCTGCAACGCCTTGTGGAGATGCGTCCATACCTGCTTTGCCTTCTTCCCATTGTGCTGGACAAACTTCACCATTCTTCTCGTGGAAGTTTAGTGCGTCAACCATACGTAGCATTTCGTCGATGTTACGACCTAGTGGAAGATCGTTAACTACTTGGTGACGAACAAGGCCGTCAGCATCGATTAGGAAAGAACCACGGAAAGCAACACCAGCTTCTGGATGCTCAACGTCGTATGCTTTACAGATTTCGTGCTTAACGTCAGCAACTAGAGGGTATTTAACTGGACCAATACCGCCATCTTCGATAGCCGTGTTACGCCATGCGTTGTGAGAGAATTGTGAATCGATAGAGATACCGATTACTTCCGCGCCTTTAGCTTGGAAATCAGCTAGACGGTTGTCAAAAGCGATTAGCTCTGAAGGACAAACGAAAGTGAAGTCTAGTGGGTAGAAAAATACTACCGCAGTCTTACCTTTAGTGAATTCTTTGAAGTTGAAGCTATCAACGATCTCGCCGTTACCTAGAACAGCTGCAGCAGTAAAGTCTGGTGCTTGACGACCTACTAGTACCATTTTTGAATCTCCTAAAAGTTAGATTTTCCAAACTTCGTGTTTGGCTTTGTTTTTCAATACAATAAATTGTTTCAACAGGACAAACTATAGTACAAAAGGTATGATTGAAAAAAGCGAATTAAATAGATTGATGTAATCGAGAAAAGCGATGACTAAGTGGCCTTCATTAAAACAGTTACACTACTTTATTACTCTGCATGAAACTCGCCATTTTGGTGAGGCGGCAGAAAAATGTTTTGTGAGTCAATCAACGTTAAGTAAAGGGATACAGAACCTTGAAGAGCTGATTGGTTGCCCATTATATGAGCGTGATAAAAAAACATTAATATTTACTCCAATTGGTGAAAAGGTTGTGGATCAAGGCCGCGAACTTTTAGCTAAAGGGCAAGATTTAATCGAACTTGGCTCTCTATGTCAGGGTGATGCAATGCAAGGACAGCTTCGTGTTGGTTGTATTCCGACGATTGCGCCTTTCTTATTGTGTGATTTAGTACAAGAAGTGAATAAGAGCTATCCACAACTGACCTTGCTATTAAGAGAAGATACAACAACAAATTTATTGGCCGCATTAAGACAGGGACAATTAGACGTTCTTATCTTAGCGTTACCGGTTGATATTTCAGGCATGGAAAGTTTGGTGGTTGGTTCTGATCCATTCAAAATGGTGATCAGTAAAGATCAAGTGAATTCTATTTCTACACCTATTCGTTACGATGAATTACCTGATGAGTTTGTTTTCTTATTAGAGAAAGAGCATTGTTTAACAGAGCATGCGGTTTCGGCATGTAAATTAACCAGCAAAGAAAAAATCAACCCTTTTACTGCAACGAGTCTGCATACGTTAGTGCAAATGGTGGCGAATGGATTAGGGACAACCTTTATTCCTCAAATGGCGATAAAACACGGATTACTTGATAATCAAAACTTGGTTGTTGTTGAACCACCCGGTCAAGAAGCCTCTCGAGACATTGGATTAGTATGGCGTCCAAGCTCTTCTCGCTTACAAACCTTCCATCAACTAGCAGAGGTTGTTAAAGGTATTTTATAATCTTTAATTCAAAACTTTGATATCAAGAGGCGTTTATTTATTCATTTAAATAAGCGCCTTTCTACTTTTGAATACTGTGAGGTTTTAGTGACCGAATTCTCATTTCTGTATATTTAATCGTAAACAGATCCGACCTGTCTATCTTTCCCTTTCTTGTTGTATATCGTCAGATTCTTTCTACCTACCCTTAAATAAGAGTCGCTCTTTTGTTTTTTTATGTCTATCCCTCTGTTTTATTTGTGTAATTAAAAGTGTGAATTTTACATGTTCAATTTTACAGGTTTAATTTGTGTAATTTTATTACGTTTTTACTGGATCTTTAATGTCTTTCAATGTTGATTGATTGTTAAAATTAATTTTTGACAATTGCCTCTATAGAGCATTTACTCATAACTCAACTTACTGAGGTTTAGCGACATATTGCTGATTTTTTAAGTGGTTATTAGCCTTTGGTAGGGGTTGTAATTGAATCTATCTTTAAGGAATGTAATAGGAGTTCACGGAAAAACAGTTTAATAGGATGAGACATAAAAACTAAAAGGTAGTTTTTTAGTTACAAATGTAATTTTGCCGGAGGCGTAAACTATGACAGATACCATGACAACCACAGAACAATCACTCTCAATAATTGCTCCTAATAGCTTACAAAGAGAAGAAATATTAACGTCTGGCGCAATACGTTTCCTTACTCATGTTGTCGATAAGTTTGCTCACCGCATTCCAGAATTACTTAATACTCGTCAGGATCGTCAGAGACAAATTGATGCAGGCCAATTGCCCGATTTTTTACAAGAAACGCGCTCTATTCGAGAATCTGAATGGACGATTCAAGGGATACCCACTGACCTTCAAGACCGAAGAGTTGAAATTACTGGACCGACAGATAGAAAAATGGTGATCAATGCATTGAATGCGAATGTAAAAGTATTCATGGCCGATTTTGAAGATTCATTAGCACCTTCTTGGGAGGCTGTGCTAGATGGACAGATAAACCTGAGAGATGCAATGAACGGCACGATTCAGTACACCAACCCAGAAACGGGGAAGGTGTACCAACTAAAACAAGATCCTGCTGTATTGATTTGTCGCGTTCGTGGTCTACATCTTCCTGAAAAACATGTGCTATTTAATGGTGTACCTATTCCCGGTGCTTTATTTGATTTTGCTCTCTATTTTTACCACAATTATCAAACGTCATTAAAGAAAGGCAGTGGTCCTTACTTTTATCTGCCTAAATTACAAGCTTACCAAGAAGCCGCGTGGTGGAGTGATGTGTTTAGTTTTGCAGAGCGAGAATTCGGATTAAAGCAAGGCACAATAAAAGCAACAGTATTGATTGAAACATTGCCTGCTGTGTTTGAGATGGATGAAATATTATATAGCCTTAAAGAGCATATTGTTGGATTGAACTGTGGTCGATGGGATTACATTTTTAGCTACATTAAAACACTTAAAAATCATCCCGACCGTGTATTGCCCGATCGCCAAGCGGTGACAATGGAAAAACCGTTTTTAAATGCCTATTCACGATTACTGATCAGAACCTGTCACCGAAGAGCCGCATTTGCGATGGGAGGAATGGCCGCCTTTATTCCATCAAAAGACCCGGTAAAAAATGATTGGGTTTTAAATAAAATTAAAACGGATAAATCATTAGAAGCAAATAATGGACACGACGGAAGTTGGGTTGCTCATCCGGGACTGGCTGATACCGCAAGAGCTGAATTTGACAAGGTATTGGGTGAGCGCTCTAACCAGTTAGACATTAGCCGAGATACTGATGCGCCAATTACGGCTGAAGAACTATTAGCACCGTGTGAAGGCGAAAGAACAGAAGAGGGAATGCGTCATAATATTCGAGTCGCAGTTCAATACATTGAAGCGTGGATAACGGGTAATGGATGCGTCCCTATTTATGGATTAATGGAAGATGCCGCAACGGCAGAAATATCACGAACGTCTATTTGGCAATGGATACAACATGGAAAGACACTAGATAACGGTGACACGGTGACCGCGGATCTGTTTAGAACCATGTTATTAGAAGAAATGAAAATAATAGAAGAGGAGTTGGGAACTGAACGTTTTGATTCAGGACAATTTATTCAAGCAGCAAAACTGATGGAGCAATTAACCACCAGCGATCAACTAACGGACTTTTTAACACTCACTGGCTATGACTATTTATAAAAGAGGGAACTATTATGACTACATTTAAACCGCAAACTCGCCAACAGCAAATTGATGCGTTAAAAAAAGATTGGGCTGAAAATCCTCGTTGGAATGGGGTAACTCGTCCATACACAGCGGAAGAAGTAATTAACCTTCGTGGATCTTTTGCACCAGAGAATACGATTGCTCAAAAAGGAGCCGATAAGCTGTGGGATCTCGTTAATGGGTCGTCTAAAAAAGGGTATGTGAATTGCCTCGGTGCGTTAACTGGTGGACAAGCGGTCCAACAAGCGAAAGCTGGGATTGAAGCAATTTATCTTTCTGGTTGGCAGGTGGCAGCAGATAATAATACGGCATCAACGATGTACCCTGATCAATCGTTGTATCCAGTAGATTCAGTACCTTCGGTAGTTAAGCGTATTAATAATTCTTTTCGTCGAGCGGATCAAATTCAGTGGTCAACAGGCACAACACCAGAAGAAGGCATTGATTATTTCCTTCCCATTGTTGCCGATGCAGAAGCGGGTTTTGGAGGCATTCTAAATGGCTATGAATTGATGCGTAATATGATTGAATCTGGTGCGGCAGGCGTTCACTTTGAAGATCAGTTAGCGTCGGTGAAAAAATGTGGTCATATGGGGGGCAAAGTATTGGTTCCAACTCAAGAGGCGGTTCAAAAATTAGTGGCGGCTCGATTGGCGGCTGATGTTGCAGGTACAACAACGTTAGTTATCGCAAGAACCGATGCAAATGCCGCCGATTTGTTAACCTCAGATTGCGATGCTTATGATCAAGAGTTTATTGAAGGTGAACGTACTGCTGAAGGGTTCTATAAAGTAACGGCAGGGATTGATCAGGCAATTTCTCGTGGTCTTGCTTATTCTCCTTATGCTGATTTAGTGTGGTGTGAAACAGCAACGCCATGTTTAGAAGAAGCGCGTAAATTTGCTGAAGCGATTCATGCCGAATATCCAGACCAATTATTAGCGTATAACTGTTCGCCATCGTTTAACTGGGAGAAAAATCTTGATTCAGAAACGATTGCGAAGTTCCAACAAGAACTGGCTGATATGGGATACAAATACCAATTCATAACACTTGCTGGCATTCATAGCATGTGGTTCAACATGTTTGAATTAGCGCATTCTTATGCTCAGGGTGAAGGCATGCGTCATTATGTTGAAATGGTTCAGCGTAAAGAATTTGAATCTGCGTCTAAGGGCTATACGTTTGTCGCGCATCAGCAAGAAGTAGGTACTGGGTACTTCGATAAGATGACAAACACGATTCAAGGCGGTAATTCATCAGTGACCGCATTAACGGGCTCAACGGAAGAAGAGCAGTTTAAAACGAATGCCTAAACCTAGATAGAACCCCATAACATTTTTTGCGGTATACATAATAAGAGATAAGCGTATTACCACGTTTGAGGGAGAATGGAGTCTCCCTTATCTTTTTTATTCATCAATTTCCATCGGATCCACTTCTTCTTGTAATTCCAATAAATTAATCGCAATCGTAACAAAATCAGAATCTGTGATTATGCCCACCAATTTGCCATGTTCAACCACTGGCAGGCAACCTACTTTGTGTTTTTGCATGAATACTGCAGCTGCTTTTAATCCCCCATGTGGAGAAATACTCATGACATTTTTGTGCATGATTGAGTTTAATGGGATATCTAACGTTGATATTTCTTCAAATGTTGGTTTTTCTAGGCAAGACTCTTGAGCTGCCAATAAGTCTCGTTGTGTGACTAATCCAATCAATGTGTCATCCGTTTCTATAATCGGTATGTGCCTAATACAATGTTCATCCATTAGTGTTTTAGCATCTTCTAATGAATTTGAACGAAGCAGGGTATGAGGATGTGTTGTCATCATATCGTTAACGGTAAACATAGCGTGCTCCTGTTATTTACGTGCTTCTTCTAAATATAGAAGCAGGAGAAATAAAAAAGTGAGAGCTAGCCTAGGATTTGAAGAGTTTTATATTGTGATTAAACTTTCTCTGTTTAAGGTCAACTTCCTTCTCTAAAGTGCATATTTTAGGAAAAAATGAGAGGTATATACCTTCACCTCTTGCTATTGCTCTTCGCGTGAATATACTACTCTGTCTGCCATTTTTGATGAAGAAGTAAACCATGCAAGTATCCGATTTCCATTTTGAATTACCTGATGAACTTATTGCGCGTTATCCTCAACCTGAGCGTACGGCAAGTCGCCTATTACAATTAAACGGTAATAGTGGTGAATTGCATGATGGTCAGTTTACTGATGTGCTTGATTTAGTACAGCATGGTGATCTTGTTGTATTTAATAATACGCGTGTTATTCCTGCTCGTATGTTTGGTGTTAAAGCCTCTGGCGGTAAACTGGAAGTGTTAGTTGAGCGCGTTCTTGATGATCATTCTGTGTTGGCTCATGTTCGTTGTTCAAAATCACCAAAACCAGGAAATCAACTGTGGTTAGGTGAGAACCAAGAATACGAAGCAGAGATGGTTGCACGTCACGATACATTATTTGAAATTCGTTTTACTTCAGAAAAGAAAGTATTGGATATTTTGGATGAAATTGGCCATATGCCATTACCACCTTATATTGATCGTCCTGATGAAGATGCGGATAAAGAACGTTATCAAACGGTTTACAATGAAAAACCGGGAGCGGTCGCTGCTCCAACTGCTGGTTTACACTTTGATACAGACATTTTAGAAAAGATGAAAGCAAAAGGGGTAGAATTTGCTTACGTCACCCTTCATGTTGGCGCTGGAACCTTTCAACCAGTACGGGTTGATAATATTTTAGATCACCATATGCATTCTGAATATGCCGAAGTATCTCAAGAAGTCGTTGATGCAATTAAAGCCACGAAGGCTCGTGGAGGTCGCGTTATTTCTGTTGGGACGACATCGGTTCGTTCTTTAGAAAGTGCAGCACAACACGCTTTAAAACAAGGGACGGAGTTAGCGCCATTTTTTGATGATACTGAAATATTTATTTACCCAGGGTATGAATTTCAAGTCGTTGACGCATTGGTGACAAACTTTCACCTGCCAGAGTCGACATTAATCATGTTAGTCAGTGCTTTTGCAGGATATGACAATACAATGAAAGCGTACGATCAAGCCGTAAATCATCAATACCGTTTCTTTAGTTACGGTGATGCGATGTTTATTACGAAGAAGACGTCGTAGTAAAAAGTGAGTTAGTGCTCATTCTTAATTCAAACTTCACTCACGGAGCCAGTGAAATAAGGAAAACAGGACGTTTTCAGCTAGACTACTCCTTTCAGTGAAAAGAGTAGCTAGAGGTGCATTTATTAAATGTCTTAATCAATGCAAAATAAACAAGTCGTCAGATTGTTTCTCTGGCTTATTGGAGGTTTCGTGAAATACGAACTGATCAAAAAACAAGGCCGCGCACGTCGTGGCCAACTGCAATTCGACCGTGGTACGGTTGAAACTCCTGCGTTTATGCCTGTTGGTACTTACGGTACTGTTAAAGGTATGACTCCTGAAGAAGTAAAAGATACAGGTGCAGAAATCTTACTAGGTAACACATTCCATTTATGGTTGCGTCCTGGTCAAGAAATCATGAAATTGCATGGTGACTTGCATGATTTCATGAATTGGAAAGGTCCTATTTTAACCGATTCAGGTGGTTTCCAAGTATTTAGCCTTGGTAAAACACGTAAAATCACAGAAGAGGGCGTGCATTTCCGTAGCCCTGTAAACGGTGATAAGATCTTCATGGATGCAGAGAAATCAATGCAAATCCAATACGATCTTGGTTCTGACGTTGTTATGATTTTTGATGAATGTACGCCATATCCTGCAACGCATGATGAAGCACGTATTTCAATGGAACGTTCAATTCGTTGGGCTGATCGCAGCCGTAATGAGTTTGATCGCCAAGAAAACCCGAATGCATTATTTGGTATCGTTCAAGGTGGTGTATACGAAGATTTACGTGATGTTTCTGTTGAAGCGCTAACGAAAATTGGTTTTGATGGTTATGCTGTTGGTGGCCTAGCAGTAGGTGAACCAAAAGAAGACATGCACCGCATTTTAGAGCATACATGTCCACAATTACCAGAAGATAAGCCACGATACCTAATGGGTGTTGGTAAACCAGAAGACTTGGTTGAAGGCGTTCGTCGCGGTATTGATATGTTTGACTGTGTTATGCCAACGCGAAATGCACGTAATGGTCACCTATTTGTGACTGGCGGTGTGATCAAGATCCGTAATGCGAAACATAAAATCGATACAACACCACTAGATCCTGAATGTGATTGTTATACTTGTCAGAATTACAGCAAGTCTTACTTACATCATTTAGATCGCTGTAATGAAATTTTAGGTGCACGTTTAAATACGATTCATAACTTACGTTATTACCAACGTATTATGGCGAGCATCCGTAAGGCTCTGGAAGAAGAACGTTTTGAGCAGTTCGTAGAAGAGTTCTATGCACGCCGTGATCGTGAAGTTCCACCATTAAAAGACCTTTAAAAACAGAGTTATCACCCATATATCTAAAGGGATATGTGTATGGTCACATTTTAGAAACCGGAAATTAGAAACTAGATACGAGGACGTTATTAAATGAATTTTTTCTCTCAAGCTCATGCAGCTGGTGAAGCAGGGGCACAAGGCGGTGGCATGCAAATGTTTATCATGCTTGGTATGTTTGCTGTTATCTTCTACTTTATGATTTATCGCCCACAAGCGAAACGTCAAAAAGAACACAAAAACCTAATGTCTTCTATGGGCAAAGGTGATGAAGTCCTTACCGCAGGTGGCCTAGTAGGTAAAATTACGAAAGCATCTGACGAAAATGATTACATTGTTATTGAGCTTAACGCAAATAATGAAGTAACTATTAAGAAAGATTTTGTTTCAGCGGTTCTGCCAAAGGGCACTCTGAAATCACTATAAAAACTGTACCCTCTAACTTCGGTTAGAGGGTATTTTTCGTTAAGGACATCGCTGTGTTAAACCGTTTCCCTTTATGGAAGTATTTGATGGTAGTTTCTGTACTACTTATCGCCGCTCTGTATGCGCTTCCAAACCTTTATGGTGAAGATCCAGCCGTTCAAATCACGGGTAGTCGTGGTGCTGAGGTTCAAACCTCTACGCTGGATGTCGTTGCTGAAAATTTAAAAAACAATAACATCGCTTATAAGTCTATTGCATTCGAAAATGGCAGTGTTCTTGTTCGCTTTAAAGATACTGACTCTCAGATCAGTGCCAGAGATATTATTAGCCAGTCATTAGGTAAAGATTACGTAGTGGCGTTAAACCTTGCTGCACTAACGCCTGATTGGTTAACGTCCATTGGGGCTAAACCAATGAAGTTAGGCTTAGACTTACGTGGTGGTGTTCACTTCTTAATGGAAGTGGATATGGATGCCGCAATGAGCAAACTTGTCGGCCAGCAAGAAGAATCTTTCCGTACTGATTTACGAGAAGCGAAGATTCGTTATCGTGCTATTCGCAGTTCAGGTAAAGAAAGTGTTGAAGTTGTTCTTCGTAATGCAGAGCAACTAGAAGAAGCCAAGAATGTATTATCAGATGCGCATCGTGATATGACGTTTGTTGATTCGGAATCAAATGGCCAATTTAAATTAATAGCAAGCTTTACTGATCAGCGTTTACAAGAGATCCGTAATTATGCGGTTGAGCAAAATATCACGATTATCCGTAATCGTGTTAATGAACTTGGTGTTGCTGAACCATTAGTTCAACGTCAAGGTGCAAGCCGAATTGTGGTTGAATTACCTGGTGTTCAAGACACCGCTCGTGCAAAAGAAATTTTAGGTGCAACGGCGACACTTGAATTCCGCGAAGTGGATGACAAAGCGGATTTATCGGCTGCAGCTAATGGCCGAGCACCGGCAGGAAGCGAAATAAAAGAAGATCGAAATGGTCGTCCTGTTGTTCTTAAGAAACGTATTATTCTTGGTGGAGCGAGCATTACAGATGCAAGTTCAAGTGCTGATGAATATGGTCGTCCTCAAGTTAACATCTCACTAGACAGTGAAGGTGGCAGTAAGATGACGGCGTTCTCTCGTAAAAATATCGGTAAGCTAATGGCAACCGTATTTACAGAGTATAAAGACAGCGGTCGTCGCACGCCTGAAGGTCGCGTTATTCTTGCTAAGACAGAAGAAGTGATTAACCAAGCAACGATTCAATCAGCTCTTGGTCGTAGTTTCCGTATTACGGGTATTGATTCTCAAGCTGAAGCTCATAACTTAGCTCTTCTTCTTCGTGCTGGTGCACTAATTGCGCCAATCTCGATTGTTGAAGAACGCACGATTGGTCCATCAATGGGTCAGCAGAATATTGATATGGGTGTTCAAGCGTGTATTTGGGGTATGGTAGCCGTAATGCTATTTACTCTAATTTATTATCGTGGCTTTGGTTTGGTTGCTAACTTAGCGCTTGCCGCTAACTTGGTACTTATCATTGGTGTTATGTCGATGATCCCTGGAGCGACAATGACGCTTCCTGGTATTGCCGGTATTGTATTAACTGTTGGTATGGCCGTGGATGCAAACGTACTTATCTTTGAACGTATTCGTGAAGAGTTAAGAGATGGACGTAATCCGCAACAAGCGATTCATCAAGGTTATGCAAACGCATTCAGTACGATTGCTGATGCAAACATCACGACATTAATTACAGCGATTATATTATTTGCTGTAGGTACTGGTGCGATCAAAGGCTTTGCAGTAACGCTATCAATTGGTATTTTGACTTCAATGTTTACGGCTATCGTCGGTACTCGTTGTGTTATTAACTTAGTTTACGGCGGTAAGCGCGTAGACAAACTGTCGATCTAAGGGAATATTTGTCATGTTTCAAATAATGAAAGCAGAGAAAACGATCGACTTTATGCGTTGGTCTAAACCTGCCTTTTTCTTCTCCATGCTGATGATTGTAGCGTCAATTGCTACGCTATCAACAAAGTGGTTGAATTGGGGGTTAGATTTTACGGGCGGAACGTTAATTGAAGTCGGTTTTGAACAGCCAGCTCAGTTAGAAGATATTCGTGGCGCACTACAAGCAAAAGGCTTTGGTGATGCGACGGTACAAAACTTTGGTACAGCTCGTGATGTAATTGTTCGTCTTCAACCTCGAGAAGGCATGAAAGGAGAGCAATTAGGTAATCAAATCATTAGTGCGATTAAAGAAGGTACGGGCGATCAAGTTGAGATGCGTCGTATTGAGTTTGTCGGCCCAAATGTAGGGGGAGAATTAGCTGAGTCGGGTGGTTTAGCTATCCTTGTGTCTTTGTTATGCATCTTGGCTTATGTGTCGATTCGTTTCCAGTGGCGTTTAGCTGCGGGTGCGGTATTAGCATTGGCCCACGATATAATTATCACGCTAGGTATTTTCTCATTCTTACAAATTGAAGTCGATTTAACGATTATCGCAGCACTATTAACCGTTGTGGGGTATTCCTTGAATGATACCATTGTTGTATTTGATCGGATCCGTGAAAACTTCTTAAAAATGCGTAAAGGTGCTTCTGAAGAGATAATGAATGATTCAATTACCCAAACGTTAAGCCGTACGTTGATTACATCAGCAACGACTTTGTTTGTGGTTATCGCATTGTTTGTTCAAGGTGGAGCAATGATCCATGGTTTTGCTCTGGCATTGCTATTAGGTATTACGGTTGGTACGTATTCTTCTATCTACGTAGCTTCTGCATTGGCTCTTAAATTAGGAATTACACGCGAACACCTAATGCCAACACCTATCGATAAAGAAGGTGAGGAAGAATTTGAAGAAATGCCTTAATCGGTAACTTTAATATTCTGCTCATAAAAAATGGACCGTAATTGGTCCATTTTTTTATTTGTATAAAATGAGTCTTACAGTTTATCGAGATCTCTTTCTATTTCTTCAATCTTACTCGCAACGACTTTTTCTAAATGACGAAGATCGTTAAGGATTTTTTTCTTCACATCCGCGGGTGTTGTTTTTTCTGGACGTGTGATTTTATTTAATTCATCAATAATGAGGATAAGATTACGATTAATTTCAGTCGTTTCTTTATAACGGTGACTGCCGCCATCGACTAAGACATTTTTCACTTGGCGGGGGTATTTAAACTTTACGCTTTTTGCGAATAATTCCCCTTTTTGCTTTGAAAAATAAATCTTTAAGACGTCTTTATGCGCTTCTTGGCGTAAAGAATAGCGTTCAATTTTTTCAGGTTCTGAAATTCCAAGGCTAACTAAATGTGGATACATGGTTTACTCCATTATTATTATGTTGTCGCTTCAATCTTTATCTAAGATAGAAGAGATGACAAACAGTGTTCAGTAAACTTGTGGGATAGATCCGTTTAGTTGAAGGTATCCCACAGAAAAATATTAATTAATC
>SAMEA5043647__coassemble_321_pt1 | contig 16117 bp, 15 predicted proteins | sample SAMEA5043647__metabat2_low_PE_001 | metagenome-assembled genome bin SAMEA5043647 (sample SAMEA5043647) | Gadus morhua | reverse complement strand
TTATTCATTGTATGAGGAAAATAGCGAACAGTATCGATAGATTCTTTTAATAACGTTAAACACTGTTCATCAGATATCTCACGATATAAGTTGCCTCCAGCATGCAAATGACAGATAGGAGGTCCGTTCACTAAACTAACGCCCTGTTCAAAGAGTTCAATATCAACATCGAACTGAGATAAGTACATCGCAATACTCGATCCGGCTATCCCACCACCAATAATGGCAATCTTCTTTTTAGAGTGTTTTTGTTCCATCTTTTTTATTAATCCAAGCCTAAATATGATTGACTTAGCTATTTTACTTCGCAGTACAAAAAAATAATAGTTTATCTAAAGAAAAAGCTTGATCAGGTGTTAATTTCTTTAATAATCATTAAGATAACTGGTTATACCTATAGTTACCCACAGAAATTGTGGATAAGTGTGGGGAATTTCATCCCCATAAGGTTAAATTGATAATACGCACAGTAACTCCAAGGATAAAAGTACTAATACCAAGTCGGTACCATTTATACTCTTGAGCGCTCATTTCTATACGTTTAACAAATAATGCACACGCACCACGCCAATCTGACGTTCGTTTTCCATATTGTGTGACCGATAAACATAAAAAGAGGATCCCGGTGCCAATCAATAACAGTTCAATACTATTTAAAACCAATTCCATATTTACACTCCTTTGTTAACAGTAAGTATTTTATTGTTAGTAACACTGGGATGTAAATTAGCCAAAGGTCTTAACTTGCTTCATTGTTAATCATTACCCAACTTAAACAAATAAGTTTACTTAAAGAAGTACGTCTTCTTCACGGTATTTTGTTATACTGCTCACAACTTTATTTTATGATGTGAATGTAATGGAACAACTTGAAGCCAAGCTAAAAAAATTAGAAAAAAGAAATTACCGTAGTTACACTGCTATAAAGGGTAAATACGATTTTACAGACTTCACTTTGTACATCGATAATGTTCAATCTGACCCATACGCGCCGCCTTCTCGCCTTCGTGCAAAGCGTGCTTGGTCATTAACACACCTACAATGGCTGCAAGAAACCTCTTTAGATTATCAACGTGCAGCAAGAGACTTCCTTGCTCGTCACTTTAGCCAGCTTCTTGAAAAAGACGCAACTCTATCTATTGCGCTATCAGGTCAAACGGTTTTAGACCATACATCGGTTGTTTTTGATGATGAAGGTATTGAACTTCGTTATAACATGAACTTGCCTGCTGATGGCCGTGAGATTTTAGCAAAGAGAGCCATTAACATTCTGACTTTCCATATGCCAAAATACGTTCGTAGAACACTTCTGGCTCGTGAACTTCCGATTGAAGAATTAAAAGAACATTGTAAAGTTATTGTCGATCAAGTTGCCCTTCGTCGTCAGCTTGCTGAACATAATCTAGTCGCGTTTGTTGCTAATGGCAGTATTTTACCTCGTATTGCGGGTAACAATGATCGCCCAATGAAAGAAGCCATTGCTTTTCAAAGCCCTGCATCTTTAGAAATTGAATTATCTACACCAAACAAAGGCCTAATTAAAGGCATGGGGATCCCAAAAGGGATCACGCTTATTGTTGGTGGTGGTTTCCACGGTAAATCAACGTTACTTAATGCACTAGAGCGCTCTATTTATGATCACATCCCAGGAGATGGTCGTGAATATATCGTTACAGAAGAATCGACAACAAAAATTCAAGCAGAAGATGGACGCTGTGTTCATAGTTTGAACCTGTCTAACTACATTAACCATTTACCGATGGGTAAAGACACGACTTGTTTCTCAACTCAAGATGCATCAGGCTCAACATCTCAAGCCGCTTGGTTACAAGAGTCTCTAGAAGCTCAAGCTAAAACATTACTTATTGATGAAGATACGTCAGCAACTAACTTCATGATCCGTGATGAACGTATGCAAGCACTTGTAAGCAATGGTGCAGAACCTATTACGCCGTTAGTTGATCGCATCGGTCAACTTCGTGATGAATTAGGCGTTTCTACGATTTTAGTTATGGGCGGTTCTGGTGATTACCTTGATGTTGCCGATACGGTAATCCAAATGCATGATTACCAAGCCGTTGACGTAACAAAACAAGCGAAAGATGTTGTTTTAAGTCACCCGACAACAAGAAAGAAAGAAGGCTCTGAACATTTACTTCCTACGATGACACGCCAACTTAATCGTTCATCATTGCAGGCAATTCTGCAAGAAGGTAAATTCAGAATTCAAACCAAAAACAAAAACTCTTTACGTTTTGGTCGTGAACTTATTGATATTACAGCGATGTCTCAACTTCAATCATCAGCACAAGTACATGCTATTGGTTGGGTATGGTTCCAGTTATCGCAAGATCAAGGTTGGGAATTAAACCCAGTTGAGTTTATCACTCAACAGCTGCATGACAATTGGCACGAAATCATGCCAAAACATGGTGATCTAGCGAAGCCACGAGTCATTGAAGTGATGGCTGTATTGAACAGAATGCGTGTTGCTGAGTTCAAATAGAACATGATTCAATAAAAAGCCTCCTTTACTGGGGGCTTTTTAGTATTTACCACTTCATTTTTTCATCATAACAAACAAAATCACTCTATAATCGCCCTTCTAATATTCATATCCCCTGTATAAAAGTGAATAATTACTTTTTTTTAATGAATACTATTCCACTTTTAAAAAAAACAGTGTAATCTCCACTTTACTGAATGAATACGGAAGTTTAGTGAATAATAATGCTAAGGATTAGCTTTTTATTAACTAGTAGTAATCGAGAGATTTATGCAAAATTCAAGTGAGATAACACATATGAGCAAAAAGAAGAATCTTCTGATGTTCCTTATCCCATCATTAATTGGTCTGATCCTGTTTATGGCTCCGATCACTTATAATGGTTCTATTACCATCCCTGTTGCTGTTTTAGCAAAATCAATCCAGGTATTATTTGGTGAGCACCTAGTAGCAATCGTTACTGGTATCATTATGTTTATGTCTGTCATTACTATTTTAGCTAAAATAGTTAAACCTAAAGTTATCGCAAACAACGCATTTTTATTTGGCTTACTTAATCCAAGCCCACTTTGGTTTGTGGTACGCCTAGTTGGTGGTATTGCCGCTGCAATGGTTTACTTTCAATTTGGACCAGAAGTTATTTGGGAACCAAACACGGGTGGCTTAGTTCTTAACGATCTTCTTCCTGTTCTATTTTCTGTATTTATCTTTGCAGGCTTATTACTTCCTCTATTACTCAACTTTGGTTTATTAGAACTATTTGGCGCCCTACTTAGCAAAGTAATGCGCCCAGTATTTAACTTACCGGGTCGTTCAGCAATTGACTGTATGGCTTCATGGTTAGGTGATGGCTCTGTTGGTATCTTACTAACGAGCAAGCAGTACGAAGGTAAATTTTATACACAACGTGAAGCGGCCGTTGTCGGTACCACTTTCTCTGCAGTATCGATTACTTTTAGTTTAGTTGTGATTGCTCAAGTTGAACTAGAAAGCTACTTCTTACCATTTTACTTAACGGTTTGTTTAGCGGGTGTTGTTGCTGCAATCATCATTCCTCGTTTACCACCTCTTAGCTACAAGAAAGATTTGTTTATTGATGGTACTGAACGTGATGCTGATGCTGAAGTTATCCCTGAAGGTTACACAACGTTCTCTTGGGGTCTTGAACAAGCAATGAAAAAAGCAGCAAAAGTCACCTCAATTAAGAGCGTATTTGGTGAAGGCGTTAAAAACGCAGTAGATATGGTCTTTGGTGTACTTCCTGTTGTAATGGCACTTGGTACCATTGCTTTAGTTATTGCTGAATACACATCTGTATTTACAACACTAGGCCAACCTTTTATTCCATTCTTAGAGTTACTTGGTGTTCCAGAAGCAGTTGAAGCCTCTCAAACGATTGTTGTTGGTTTTGCTGATATGTTTATTCCTTCAATCCTTGCAGCATCGATTGACAGTGAAATGACTCGTTTTGTTATTGCAGCAATGTCAGTAACACAATTAATCTACATGTCTGAAGTTGGTGCTCTACTACTTGGTAGTAAAATTCCAGTAAATATCTTTGAGTTATTTGCAATCTTCATTCTACGTACATTAATTACTTTACCCGTTATCGCAGGTATGGCTCACTTGATTTTCTAATCTTGTAGAATCACCAAATACAGGAAAGCCCTAAGTATGATGAACAATCTACTTAGGGCTTTTTATTGTATTCAATAAATAACAGCATTATCTATAGGCTCATTGGTTGCAATATATCAATCTGGGTATTCTCTTCTAATCGCAATAAACTGTTCTATTTCTTGCAAAAACATCTGACATAATTGAGGATCAAATTGCTTTCCGCATTCTTCATTAAATAAAGTAATGACCTTATCTAATGGCCAAGCGTCTTTGTAACATCGTTTACTCATTAACGCGTCAAACACATCGGTAATTGCAGTAATACGAGCAAAAATATGAATTTTTTCTCCTACAATTTGGTTTGGGTATCCCTTTCCATCCCAGTGTTCATGATGTTCTAATGCAATTCTAGCGGCAGAATGCATGATCTCACCATCACCAGACATTAATAATTTATACCCAATTTCAGTATGTGTTTCTACGATAATACGTTCAGCAGGGGTCAATTTACTTGGTTTATCTAAAATGGATTCCGATATCCCAATTTTTCCAACATCATGCATCGGACTAATGACTTCAAGTAGCCGGTATTCATTCTTTGGTAAACCATAAATTTTACCGAGTAAAGATGACATTTTCGCAACTCGACGAACATGATTCCCAGTTTCTCCAGAGCGAGTTTCAATCGCCTCACCCAAGACTTCAATCATTTCTTTTTGAACGTTTAATGTTCTTTTTTGCAGGGCAAGAATATGGGACTTGTTTTCACTTAATTCTTTTTTACGACGAATAGCAATTGATTGAGTCATAATTATCCCAAGCAACATAGCGATAAGTAACAATGTGACGGTAATGATATTTCGATTATCATAAAAATAAGAATGGGGTTCGTTTACGATAACTGACGTATAAGGCAGTGTGCTTTTACTAATATTAAACTGGTTAATAACTTGGTTATCGAATACATACCCTTCCCAAGCTTTAGGGAAACCAGCAATCTGTTTATTAATCGTAAAGTTTAACTTTTTTGTAAGGCTTATTACCGACTGAACTCCCAGTGCGTAAGATCGATTAACGTAACCACCTAGTACACCATGTCCAAGGTAGTGCTCCCAAAATACGAAAATAGGGATTTGACTGTCTTGGGATAATTTAGAAGCAACTGTATTATAGTCGTAATAATGCCCATCACTTAACTCTGTATTATAGTGCGTTAGAAACGCGACTGAATCAGAACTCGCTTCAGATAATAACTTAGCGGCATCAGCTAAACTTTGATGACTCACAACCTTAATATTCAGGCCTTTAAATGCAACGGCTTCTTCAATAAAGCGTCGACGAATAAGCTGTGACGTTAAGCTATTATCACTTAATAAATAGACCGTTTTTAAATTAGGATAAAGTTTTTGAGCCAATTCTAGGTTTTTAGTAATGTGATCTTTTTCATAAAATACCGTGGTACGGTGCTCTATGGTCGATAAATTAACTGACAGGTTATTGATACCTACCGCAATGATAGGGATTGAAGGGAATAAATGGTCGCCATAGCGAATTAAAAAATTAAGCGCATTATCGTCTGACACAATGATGGCATCAAAATAATGAGTATTATATTTACCGTTAAGGTAACTCTCGTACTGTGACGTATATTTACTGCCATCAATACGCTTTGAATCCATGTATTCTATAGATAAACGAATGTTTCGCTCAGAGGTTGCTGTCGCGTTCTTAATTCCCTCTTCTATTTTCTCAGTCCATTCATAAGAAGGACTGTAAGAATGAAGAACGAGGATATTGATTGGCTTTTTATTCAAATCATTCTGCGAGTGTGCTATCGCAGGATTGCACAAACACAAAATAATAGTGACTAGAAAATAAAGAGAACGGAACATATTATTTCTACGGAGCTCAACATAAGAAAACAATAACTAAGTTTATAGCTTCACACATGAAGTAAACTTAGACCCAGAAAGGCTAGATTGTTGTTCCATAACTGCGCTAATAAATCCGTTTTCATTAATGCTATCCCCATTAACCACAACATCAGAAACATACATTGTTCCATCAATGATTTGTGATATACAGGCTGCAACAGGTTTCATTCCATCTAAAGCAACAAATAATTGATACTCATCAGAAACATCTACTTGAGTCAAAAACTCGAGAACATCGTCGTAAGTATTTTCCCACTGACTTGCTACCGTCATTGCCCAGCGAATCGTCAATCGGTGTTCAGTTACTTGTAATACAGTAACCGTATCGCTAATTAATCCGGCATCCGGAGTAAAAGTAAGCTGCTCGGTTAGTGATTGAGATAAATAAACGTCTCTTCCTTTAATACTTTCTGGCGTAGGAAATTCCACGTCCACTTGACTGCTTAGCCAATCCATTTTATTTTTATAAAATGCTTCATTATTGATCATTTTGGAACCTACAAATAAAAAAGGATGGCTAAGCCATCCCTCTATCAATTAAAAATTCAAGAACGCAAAGCCTGTTTCATAAGCTTCTTGTTGATAACCTTTTAAACCAATTTCTTTCACGCGAACCATTTCAGGAAAACGTTTTAAGCTTGCTTTTTGATCAGCAGCAGAAAGCATTTCAACTTCAACTGTATCAATTAACTGAATAGCTGCTTCCAGTTTAAAACCAATAGCACCACCAGCAAACTTACCTTTCATTAAGCGTTCTTTGATTACCACAGTATCAACTTGGTAATCTTCCATCAATTTTTTAAACTTAAACTGAAAATCACGAATTGATTCAGCTTTTGATGGATCAGTAAAATCAAACTTAGATACTCGACAATCAGGCAAATCAATCATGCCATCTGATGAGTTGATTAAACAAATAATTGCTTCACTACCTTTTAGCTCAACGCCACATACTTTCATTATAGAATCCTAACAATATCTTGAACTTAACGATTATAGCTTAATTATAATAAATAGATACGTTGAATCTTATGTGATGACGCTTTATCTACCACCACAATTATAGAAATAGCGTTAGATCACTGACCCCAGATATTGCAAAAATCAGGCACGCACATTTTTGGTTGTGCTCCTGAGCTGCAACCACCTAATACTAATGCGATAATAATGGCCGCAAACATTTGTTTTTTCATGATAAATACTCACAAATTCATACTATAAAATAAACTCAAGTTCACTCTACAACATGTAATAAAAGAAAAATTGTTTTTTAATACAAAAGCACTTTTTTAGATTCCTATGCTAAAGTGTTCATATTGCTCAATTTAGGAATCTATTATGTTTAAGAAGGCCCTTCTGCTTGGTGTTATCACTTTAACACTTTCTGGTTGTGATAATAATGAAGTCGGTGATGTTTCTCTTGGTTTATTTACAACAAAAGACATCAAACTTAGCGTATTAACAGACCCTGAAATTCCAGGCGTTACCTGTCATATTGCAAACGTAGAAGCCGATCTTGATTTCGCAGACCCAAGTGACATGTCTATTTCTTGTCGCCAAACTGGAGAAATAACACCAGATATGATGGTTAATATTGACCGTTCTAAATCTGGTGAAGTCGTTTTCAAAAAATCAAAAAGTATCTTATTCAAAACATTAAAGATTCGTCGTATTTTTGATGAAAAATCACAAACCATCATGTATTTATCTTATTCAACAAAAGAAACGTCTGGCAGTTACAAACACAGTCTCTCAACGGTACCATTATGGGGAACGAAAGCTTACCAAGAACAGCCTATCGTACCCGTAGAATAAAATAGTTGGGTGAATTCTCCTTTTAATAAAGAGAATTCACTCACTGCGTTACCAATGCATTTTTAATACGGTAATTTCTACTCGACGGTTACATTTACGGCCTAGCGTGGTTTCGTTATCACACAAAGGTAAATATTCACCAAAACCACGAGAATAAAGCTGACTCGCATTAAGATTGTTATCAAGTAAATAACGACGCACTTCATTTGAGCGTTTTTCTGATAAATTCTGGTTATTTATCGCGTTACCACTGATGTCAGTATGCCCATCTAAAACCAAAGCCAATTCAGGTTTTGTTGCCATTATCGAAATAAGTTGATTTAACAATGAGGTTGCTAGTGGTGTCAATGTGGCTTGTGCTGATGCAAAATGCACTTTTTCTTGAATCGTAATAACGAGTTGGTCATCACTCATTTCATGATACACGATCCCCATTTGAGTCAGTTGCTCTGCAACCTTTCGCATATCATCATCTTTAAGCTCACCATTTGGCCCCGTAAGTGCAGAAGTCACTTCCTTACTATCCACAACATCAATCACCTTTTCTTGAGACTCAACATATGGATCTTCAAACGTAGGATATGGTGCATCTTCTTTCGTTTTTGGCGCCGTATCTAATAAGTTATTACTATAAGACGTACAGCCAACCAATAGAATGGAAAAACATAACGATAGAACTCTTAACATGGGTTACCTGAATAATATGGATTCTTAGATACCTTATCGACAAAACCAATAACATCTTTAGCTAAAATATAGGGATTTACATGAGTAATGTGAGCTTTGTTCCGTCTTATTGACTCAAAATAAACCAATTTATACCTTAATTTTCATTCATGCGATTAATAGAATTGACATTTTTTCTGGTCTGGTTACCATTTCTCTTTTATATGACGAGAAATCCCTATGTCTGAAGTTGAAAATACACAAAAAGAAGCTATTGATTTAGCAACTATCTCTCCAGAACTTAAAAAAGTAATTGAGTTTGAAAGCGTTCCTGAAGAAATGTGGCACATGCTTGTTTCTGTTCATGAAGTAGCTGAAATTGCAGTTCGTGAATCTTGGGATGAAATGCCAGCAAGTGCTCAACAAGTATTAGACAACTTTGAGCAATTTCACGCACTAGTTTCTTTAAGCCAAAGCTACGCTGGTTATGATTTCATGGCGGAATTCGAAACTATCGAACTTCCTGAAAACATGGATGAAGATGCAAAAGCGGAATACCGCTCTCAACTGCTTGACCAAGTATTACACAACTGTGTTAAAGACTTAACGAAGCAAATTAAGAAAGCACGTCGTGATCCAATCATGAAACGTGAACTAGCTGAAATCTTCAAAAAGTAATTATTGATAAGGATGGAGACTATCCATCCTTTTATTGAGGAATAATAATGGCTCGTACTGTTCGTTATACTTATAAATCAAAAACGAAAGAGATCCCTTTTTCGTTCCGTGAATTTCACGGTCCATTTGAAGCAGCAGCGGCGGCTGAAGGTATTGATATCTCTAAATTTGATACCATGCTAAAGCAAGTAGAAATGGCATCATGTGATGCAGGTGCAGTAAAAGATTTTCGTTACAGCTATTTTGCTAAATTAGGTTTTAGTAAAGTGAGTTTTGTAAAAGACGAAGAATAACGCCTCCATTATCGGATTTGCGTTAACCTGCCTAGCATTGATGGATGATATGACCATGTGTGATCAAACATCTCCATTAATGCTGGATTACCATATTTAGACAAGCATACCGCATGAAAACGATTTTGATGCTTCTTTAACTCCTCGACCATTCCATCAATGCGCTCAGAGTGCGTAGGTGCAATAAAGTCAGATAAAACGACTAAATCCGCATTCTTATATTTATCACCCCGCATAAGCTCTATAGACTGCTCTAATACGGGTTCAAGATCCGTTCCACCATGAAATTGATACGATAAAAAATCAGCAACTTCTTTCAGTCCGTCTTGTTTACTTAACTCATAAGTAATTTGTTGCGTAGAAAACAAAATAACATAGCAATCTCGTCCTTCCGCTAACGCTATCTGCATTAACCCATAAGCCAGTGCTTTTGCACATTGTTCAGGAAATCCGCTCATCGAGCCTGAGGCATCAATACAAACAACAAAAGGGCCTTTATCTACCATCACATCACCAGAAGCTCTCGATTGTGTGGTTATTTTCCGAAGCTTTCGATCCGCCCCTTCCATTCGATAATTCATTAACCGCTTATCAACGAGATGTTGATAAAAGATAACTTCTAATTCGGGATGAGATAAAAACAAAGTCTCGTTAGGAAGTAAACGACTTAAATCATCGCCTTCTTTTATTCCAACAATATCGTCGGTAACAAAATCACTTTTCTCTTCAATGACTTTAACTTCTTCAGCCATTCCTTGTGAAAGATTAGGATCCTGAACATCGTTGGCCATTCGACCAAGTTTAGAGGCGATGTCTTGCAATCCTTTATTCTTTTTCAAAAAACGCGCGTGTAGCTTCATGATATCAACATTGGATTTGGTTAACTTAGCCGAAGCCATGTCCCATAATTTTCCAATTTGAGTATCGTCACCTTCCACAGTGACTGACTCCATTGTTTTTAACGTTTCTATCCGTTGATACAAATCAGCCAGTAGCTTTTCTTTGTCTTCTTTTAATTCGGTTACTTGTGCTATTTTGATCGAGTCAGATAAACTTTGATACCACCGTTCGCAAAAGAATCGTGGAAACATAGGATTCATTAACCCTTTGTTATTATTTACTAACTCTTTTGCTTCTACGTAAAATGCAGAATGCCATCTCAACTTAGCGACGACATCATCAACATTCGTGTAAAACTCAGATTCACTCCAATAAATCACTTCTTGATATAAAGCGAGTTCATCTTGAATCCGTTCCGTTTCACACACTTTAGTCATCTTATGTTTAACACGACCACTCCACTTAAGAATGTGATTCTTAATGGTCGGTTTAATGTTGGGGTTTGATTTTGCTGCCGTCAAAAATTGTGGGCGTGACAATATCTCTGTTATGGATGAATCAATCATCCCAGATTCCGCAACCATCATCACCAAATTTAACGCATCAACACCTAACATAAATTTCCTTATACCTACGAATACACGTTAAGAGTAATAATCACTGAATTTCAACATACGACGACTCGCGTTTTCAAATTGAGTTTTACACCCTTCAATTCGCTGAGACAACAACTGTAAGCTGTTTTCAATCACTGATGGCAAACTCTCTTCTATGAAGTTATGAGGTAAAGCTGCATGGAATTGAGTTCGGCTCATACGCAATTGATGATCCGCTTCGTTTAGTTTTTTCTTGTTCTCTTCAACTTGCTCTGCCCATTGAGTAAATTGAGCGTCTGTTGGATTATTATGACCAACCATACCAACGAGTACGGAACGATTTGCAATGTCTTTAATGACAAGACGAGAATCCGCATCCAATTCAAAGTGCAGCATGCACAAACTTGGATTTTGGTTAACATAACCATAAACCTCCGCTTGCCCCTCTTTCATTTGTTTTGCTATATCATCAGGATTCACATACACCCAACGACTGTCGCCTTTTTCACCTTCAGATACAGACATATTAGACTGTAACATTACTAATTTAATTAATTGATGGGCATTGCCTACACTATAACGTTTACCTTTTGAAAAATTAAACTCGTAGCTCTCTTTCTTAATGAGACGATTTCCACCACTTTCAATATGTAATTCGATACCTTGTTTCACCAATACCGCGGCTTCCATGTCCGCTATATCAGTTTGAATCATCTCAATATTCATTGATACGTCTTGTTGCTCAAAGGCTTTTTCTGACGCGAAACGTCGAATGGTTTCTCTGACTTCTTCGCGGTTTGCTGGAGTTGTCCATAAGCAATCTTGAAGCAATAACAAATCCATTGGATTAATTTCATTACGGCCACTAAAGAAAGCCGCTGCTTTAAGCAATTTTACTGATTTTTTCCAACGACGATCGGAAACATACAATCCATCACCAGATTGCAAATCAATCATATTCTTTAATTCAAACAGCTTTTCAAACACAGAATCGGTCAATGCCAATCCATCCAAGTCTTTTTGCCATTGATGATATTCAGCATCAGTCACAACAAGGCTAGGATCAATTTCAGTTTCCTGAATCGTGCCCGTCATTAACATGGATTTAAAGTTGTTTTTATTTTGAATGCGATTAACGAAAACACGAACCAGCATTCGGTCATATAGCGCATCTAAGCCACTGTCTTCGTCTGGTAATTCATTGGATGCAGATATCAGTAATCGCATGGGTACAGGAAGGATTTCATTGCCGTTTTTAAACGTTTTTTCATTCACTACGGTAAGTAGCGTGTTTAATATTGCTGGTCCCGCTTTCCAAATTTCATCGAGAAAAACCACTTGGGCATCAGGAAGGTAACCATCAGTTAAGCGCACGTATTTACCGTTGTCTTTCAATTCTTGGATAGACAACGGTCCAAAAACCTCTTCTGGTGTTGAAAAGCGCGTCATTAAATATTCAAAGTAACGACTGTTATCAAATGCTTTTATTAAACGTTTCGCAATTAAACTTTTTGCAATACCCGGAGGGCCAAGTAAGAAGACACTTTCACCAGAGAGCGCGGCAAGCAAACAGAGACGCATTGTATCTTCACGCTCATAGACGCCATCAGACAATGCCGTCGTCAATTTTTGAATTCGCTCAGACAACAATGCGCGTTCTGCACTGGTTTTAATTGAGGTACCTTGCATTACATTCCCTTACATTTCAGATGTCACATTTATCTTGAGTATAATGTAATTTCAATAGTGGTTATAGTTACATATTTACATAATTGTTTGATAAACAATCATTATAACTACCTAATTAGTCGTATTTCCCAATTTATGACCTTTTTATTCGTTAATAATAATGCTTAACCGTTGTTATTTGATCATGGGAAGGATGTGAAAATGAGGTTTATTTTCGTTGAATCGAATTAACGATTATGACATTAAATTCCAATACATGTATTTTTAGTGATGGATTGTTACATTTATAAACACTATTATAGCGTTGTTGAAATATATAATAATGGCAAGAAATCCTCTCTAGTAATAAATGGTAATCAAGGAAGAAGCATGATTGATTTTCGCTCTGACACCGTAACCCGTCCAACTCAAGCTATGCGTGATGCAATGGCTAATGCCCTTGTCGGTGATGACGTTTATGGTGATGACCCGACTGTAAATGAGTTAGAACAATGGACCGCAGAGCGTCATGGATTTGAAGCGGCATTATTTACCTCTTCAGGTACTCAAGCTAATTTGCTCGGCTTAATGGCGCATTGTGAACGTGGTGATGAGTATTTATGTGGGCAACAAGCGCATAACTACAAATACGAAGCTGGCGGAGCGGCGGTTTTGGGTTCAATTCAACCTCAACCGATTGAGAATAATCCCGACGGTTCGTTGTGTTTTACGAAACTAGCGGCCGCTATTAAAGCGGATGATTTTCATTTTGCTCGTACAAAATTGTTAAGTCTTGAAAATACAATTAATGGAAAAGTGTTGCCATTGGCTTATCTCGCTCAAGCTCGTGAATTTGTTAATAAGCATAATTTGGCGCTTCACTTAGACGGTGCTCGTGTTTATAACGCAGCAACAGCACTTAATGTTGATATTAAAGAGATCGCACAACATTTTGATAGCATGACAATCTGTTTATCAAAAGGCCTATCCGCTCCCATTGGTTCTTTATTGTTAGGCCCTAAAGAGTATATCCAGAAAGCACGCCGCATTAGAAAAATGCTAGGTGGTGGCATGCGTCAAGCCGGTATCCTTGCCGCCGCAGGTAAATTGGCGTTAACTGAGCAAGTTCCTCAGTTAGCTATAGACCACAGCAATGCAAAATACCTTGCTGAACAATTGAATACAGTGGATGGTTTTTCTGTCAATGTTGAACATATTCAAACAAATATCGTTTTTGCAAAATTAGACATGAATGTTGATATCCACCACATTGAACAAAAAGCTCAACAACAAGATATCTTAATCTCTGCGGGTAACCCTATCCGTTTGGTGACTCATAAAGACATTTCAAAAGATGATATCGATACGTTTATTGCCTTTTTAAACGCATAACTCGTTATCGACAACAACAGTCTTAATACTAAAAAGAGCATTCTAATAATGCTCTTTTTTGTTTATACCCACTAAACTTATTCGTTAAAATAAATAGAGCTAAGAATTACCCTTCAATCACTCTCATTAATAACGAGCCATCAAACATTGCCTGTTTCACTAGGGCTGCACCCGGCATCGTCGCTTGAGTGTAAAATCGACTTTCTTCTAATCGTATATCTTTCGCATATAAAGGAAGAACCTGATTCTGGATACAATCCATGATTGCTGGATATAAAATGTGTTTAGAAAGATTAATTTCTCCACCAATCAATACAATTTCAGGGTTAAATAAGTTCACCATAATGGCGACTGCTTCACCTAAACTGTGCCCAAGCTCAGTGATCACTTGTTTCGCCAAAATATCACCTTCGTTCGCGGCTAAACAAATATTCTCTATCGTGATCACTTTGTTTTTCAATGACGTCTCGTGCCCACTATTGATTAAGTTTTGAACTTGATCACGTAATGCTTTTGCACTGGCAATGGTTTCTAAACACCCAGAGTTACCACAGTGACAACGTAACCCAAGTTTGTTAATTTGAATGTGCCCCATTTCACCGATATTACCGGTTCGACCTTGCAACACCTCCCCATTCATAATGATTCCAGCGCCCACCCCATGATGAATAGAAACAAGAATCGAATTATCAAATTCTTGGGAATTACCAAAGAGCTTTTCAGCTAACGCCCAACTTCTGGTGTCATTACCGACAAAAACAGGCAAGCCTGTCGCTTCATAAATCTTAGGACCAAGAGGGAGATTATGCACATTATAATGTGGCATCTGAATCACTAGCCCTTGAGACGACACAATTAAACCAGGCAGTGAGATAGCAATGCTGGTAATTCTCCCAAGAATACGAGCATGCTTTTGGAAAAAACGTTCAATTTCAGTCAACAATTTGGCTAACAGTTCATCTTGCTCTATTTCTTTGATGTTCTGTTTTTCTTCAATGATTTGCTGACCACCTAAGCTGTGCAAAGCAATGGTTAAATACCCACGACCTAAACGAAGTGAAAGGAATTGCCATCCTTCATTGTCAACTTTTAACCCAATCGCTGGACGACCGCGACTATTTCCTTCTTGTACCTGCGTTTCTTTGATAAGGTGTGCATCAAGCAGTTCACGCGTAATTTTAGTTATGCTTGCAGGCGCTAAATGACTCTCTTTTGAAAGCTCGATTCGAGAGATAGGGCCACGTTGGTCAATTAGTTTATAAACCCGTCCTGCATTTACTTGTTTTAAGTGATCAATCTGTCCGGGCTGTGCCACGTACATGGGTGTCTCCAGTAAAAAAATGTAGCAATAAATCATTTTTTTACTTTGCGAAGTAATTGTGAAGCTTAAGAGTTAACCTACGTGACTTTAATCACGAAGTTTATGAAATATTTACTGAAAATGCGACTTTACCCCGTATTTCATCCACCGAATTTTATAGTTTTTTATTTGAGTAAAATAATTATGTCATCCGCGTTATTTAAAATTAATGAGTTATTTGAAACCATTCAAGGTGAAGGCACTTTTACAGGTGTACCCTCTATTTTCTTACGTTTGCAAGGTTGCCCAGTGGGCTGCTCATGGTGTGATACCAAACAAACATGGGATGTGGAATTAAGCGATAAAACAGACTTAGCGACCATTCTAGCAAAAACAGAAGACGCACCAAGCTGGACTGAATTAACGGCGTTACAAATTATCGATATGTTAGTTCAACAAGGGTATACCGCAAAACACATGGTTATCACCGGTGGTGAACCTTGTATGTATGATCTCACCTCATTAACAGAAGAATTAGAAAAGAACGGTTACCGCTGCCAAATTGAAACCAGTGGCACCTACCCTATTCTTACTTCAAATAACACTTGGGTGACCGTGTCACCAAAAATAAACATGAAAGGTAAGCTTCCAGTATTAGACGACGCTCTAATGCGTGCCAACGAAATCAAACACCCTGTAGGCACCACTAAAGACATCGAACAGCTAGAAGCGCTATTGGATGGCGTTAATCTATTAACTGATGTAACGATTGCATTGCAACCGATTAGCCAGAAACCACGCGCTACCGA
>SAMEA5043647__coassemble_48_pt1 | contig 16394 bp, 17 predicted proteins | sample SAMEA5043647__metabat2_low_PE_001 | metagenome-assembled genome bin SAMEA5043647 (sample SAMEA5043647) | Gadus morhua | reverse complement strand
CCCATTATCATTAATGGTAAACTTAACCGAAAAATCATGTTCACTCGATACGTTACAAGAAATATAAGAATCAGCCCAAGCTGTATTTGCTATAAAAATTGAAACAACAAAAAACAAGTGTTTCATGCTAGTTTTCATCAATTTATCTCCTTCGCCCAAACTTCTTGAATTCGTGCTACTTGGTTTATTCCCGAGCCACAAACAGCCGTACTCGTGATTTTAAAATACGTAATCACTTCACCTAAATGGTTCACAGGCGTGGCAACACAAACCACTTCAGGTTCACTTGAACAACCGCTGTTATTTAATGCCATATTAGGTCGATGTATCTCTTCATCACATAGACTAGAATCCGCACCTGAAACGCCAATAGGGAACAGTTGAACTAATCCCCACTCAGCTCCTGAATATGCTAAAAACCACGCTTGCGTTCCTAACACTTCTTTAGAAACTGCATCGTGATTACTCGTTTCCACCTTCAACAAATTTAACGAAAGAAAACCAACAACAACCATAATAATCACTGATAATATCAATATATTACCACTCTGCTTTGCGTAGTTATGGAACATTCATCACCTGCACATCATGTTGATATTGAGTTACTTCATCGAGACCATTAATAAAAGCTAACACCATCCGAACGGTACTGTTTCGATGCATTGAGGCACTTTCAAACTCAAATTTACCGCTACTTACCTGATTGGCAAGTTGAGCCTTTGAAACACGATCACCAGATGCGTTAATACGTGATCGATACACGCCATTATTCTGAATACAATATTCAATCACTTCAGGCTGATAAAAAAATGCCCGCTCAGACGTTGAATTAGAGATAAAAGCAGGCTTATTATTTGATGAAAAATTGATGGTTGATACACCAGAAGACATCGCGACAGAGTTAACAGAAACATACCTTAAACTGTTCGCCTCAATAAGATCCTTTTGCGTACTCGGGTTTATCGTTAATCTTGTATTATCAAGATCCAAAAAATTCGTCGACATGATGACAGTGTCAATACTGTCTTCTCCCACAAGAGGAAGAGACAGATAAAACGCACTCGCCTCTATAGAAACAAAACTAACGCATTCGCCCCCACTTGATGCTTCTATACTATTGGGCACAGCATGGCGTAATTCTCGACTGAATTTTTCAATCACAAATTTAGCCTGCATTTGAGTATCCTGACGATCGATACTGCCGCTGTAGCTTTGAAATCCAAGTAATAAGATATTGCTTGCCGCCATAGCGACAATAGCCACTACCACGACGGTAAGTATCAGTTCAATTAAAGTAAAACCACGTTGCCGGTTCATCAATAATTACCTCTATAGGCACTAAAGGTATATTTGGCATGCTGACTCGCATAAAGGGTGATATCTATTTTTTTATATGGTGGCGAGACAGAAGACCCACCATCTACGTTTGTATAATTAACCTGTATTTCAACAGTGAAATTTTTATATTCGTTAACACTATCCGTCGCTATAAGCTTATCAAAATCATAGTTAATTAACCCATTTGAGCTGCATAACTCAGCCTTTCCCCAGCAACCAATAAAATCATCGACATCATTAAAGACACTGGCATTCACAGAGACATTCTGCTCATCGCCATCACGACCTAACGTCACTGAGCATGGAATAAGAATATTGCTTTCATTTTTTTCACCACAACGATATAGCCCACCATTAGGATCACTATGTTGATCAAACTGACGACTTAATATATCCGTCATAATTGAATGGCCTAATGCCGCCGCTTGAGCTTCATATGTGGCCTTATGTGATTTCTCTGATGACGAAAAAACACCAGACACTAAGATAGAAAGAGCAAAACCAAGAATCACAATGCCAACGACAGATTCAATTAACGTTAACCCTTGTTGATTGTATTTATAGCCTTTCATAACCCGCAGCCTTCATCCAGAATTGAGCGATAAATAAAGCCTTCACCATTAATACATACAGAGCGACTTTCATTAGACGAAGAGGTTGTTATCGTTATTCGGCAATCCTCTGCCGAGCACAAAGAAGAGGTCGCAGAAGAAAGTGGAATAATAGGTCGTCCTAATAAATCAAATGACAATTGAGATATCGAAATAGCACCATTACTATTAGTAAACTCATAACTTAATTTAATTAATTCGAGTTGTTGTTGATTTGTCTCTTTTGAATAATCAGACAACACCGCACTGTTCATATTTTGATTTTGGCATGCTTGCGATACGCCAAATTTATCTGAAGCGAGATGTAGAATTCGACACTCATCTACCCCATCTTTACTGGTCTCATTTATCGGGATATTGGTTTGCATTGAAGCGACTTGGATCTGACGCAAAATAGACATGACTTGTTCTTGTGCGGCGGCCGAAGAAAAACGGCTCACTCCCATGTATTTACTCGATGCATAAACGGCAATAATCGCTAATAGTACGATCACGACTATTAATTCAATTAATGTAAATCCATTGATTTTTATTCGTTTTATTTGCTGTAATTTAATACGTGGAACTTTCATTACCCGTTACCTTATTGCCGCCTGTTACTAGGATAATTGAATTAAGAAAGATAGCGAGTAAATGTTAGTTTTAGATACAAAAAAACCAGCGGAGATCGCTGGCTTTAAATTAATCAAGTATAAGTATTAACACTTATCGTCATCAACAGTAATAATTGGTGCTACTCCTGATACTCCTTCTTTATACTCAACAAAACATTCAGTCGCTCTTATTTCTGAAACGTCAGATAATGTATCTTTCTTAAATGTAGATACATAAGATTTTGGTGTAGTAGTTGCGTCAGGGAAAGAAGTCCAATCGTCACTTAGTCCTACAACAGCAGTAGCAATACCAGCTGAAGTTGCAGTAGGGTAGCCAAATGCAACATCAATAGAGTCTACAGAACCAGATATAGCACCTTCAACACCATTGATAGCCGATTTACCATAAACGATACCTGATGCGCCAGACATTGCGCCTTTTAATCCTTGTAAAGACGACTTACGTGCATCACCTTGAAGGTTTAAAAATTTAGGTGCCGCCGTTACTGCAAGAATACCTAGAATAACGATAACAACTACTAACTCAATAAGGGTGAAACCACCTTGTCTTTTCATATTACTACTCTCTATTTATTATAAATTTGATGGAACTTAAAAGCTGCCACCATTATTGTGAAATCGAATATATACATATTGATATATTTGAAACTTATTTACTTACTAACCCATGACCAATAAACAACCCTGCATTGGTATTTAAATTAATGATGTAAAAAAGACTACTTAACCGCTTTATTTCATAGGTAAAAGATAAAAAAGCCAGCGGATATCGCTAGCTTTTTTAAATATCACTAATAACTATAAGGTTAGCAACCATCATCAGTAACTAATGTCGTAACAGCAGAAGACGCAGTTGCTTCATTGTAAGTTACGAAACACTTAGTAGCCTTGATAGTAGTTTCTGTTGCTCCAGATACTTTAAAACCAACAAGAAGTGAAGATGCACCAGAAACAGAAGCACGACTCCAATCTTCAGCTAAACCAACTACAACACTTTCAATTCCATTATTATCAGCTGTAGGGTAACCATATTTTAACGTAGTACCATCCGCTAGTTTACTATCACCACTAGCATCTCCACGTTCAACACCTTCAATCGCCGCTTTACCATAAACGATACCTGAAGCCCCTGCCATTGCGCCTTTTAACCCTTGTAAAGATGACTTACGAGCATCACCTTGAAGATTTAAAAATTTAGGTGCCGCCGTTACAGCAAGAATACCTAGGATAACGATAACAACTACTAACTCAATAAGGGTGAAACCACCTTGTCTTTTCATATTACTGCTCTCTATTTATTATAAATTTGATGGTACTTAAAGGGGGCACCATTATTATGAAATCGAATATATACACATTGATATATTTAAAACTTATTTACTTACCAACGTACGATCAATAAATAACCCTGCATTGGTATTTAAATTAATTATTATTGTAAGGTAACTACAACTCGGCCACTCTCTGGTTCATAAGTAAAGAAGTGCCCTTCATTCTCTTGTTGAGTATATTTACATTGCTTACGGCTATTATCAGTAATAATTTCCGCTAAATATTTCGCTTTTTCATCCTTAGCATCATCGGTTACATAAGGGGCATTTTGTAATAACATTTCCATTAATAAAATACATTCTTTCGATGTTAATTCTGAAGGATAACCGCCTGTTGTTGCCCCATCTAAATCTTCTCTTGGTGCCATCGGGTAACCCGGACGAAAATCAGACTGATTTGCTTGAGAAGGATCCGTTAGCCAGAACTCAGTTCCGTCATAACTTACTGCATTATAACCGTCAATTTTAGGTCTCGCTTCTGCTTCCCACTGCGCTCTTGCGGAGAGTACAGCAGTTGCATAACCACCTGCAACCCCTTCAACACTCGCTTTTTTCGCTTCGAGACTGACATCTAAAAATCGTGGTAACGCCACTGTCGCCAGCAAACCGATAACAACAATAACGATCACTAGCTCAACCAGTGAGAAACCTTTTTGACGCTTCATAATCATGCTTCTCTCTATCTTATTTTCTTCGTGAATTGTAAGGGATTATACAAAAAAAAACACAGCGCTCGTCAAAAATCATTAACTTTATTTCGTTTCAGAAAAAATAACGTTAACTTTAAAGATGTCATTAATTAACATAACCGAAATCATTTTACCATCCGCTATACCATAGTTACAACGGTTGTAATTACTTTCTTTTATTTCATGAGTTATTGTTATGCTATCTGTGTAAATCGTTTTCTTCTCAGGTAATAACAGAGTTAACCAAGCTCGGCAATCAAGCTTCCCATCATTAAAAACAATCGGCCAGCCTAATGCAGAGAATTGAACATTAATTCCCTCTTTCTGAATTGATGCTGGTTCTCCACTCACTACCCAATAATTTCTATATTCATTTGCCGATGACAATATATCTCGACTTGTCATAATCAAGGCTGCATTTTCAACTTCGGGTTCCATTTTATTCCATTGCCACATAATCGTAGCTAACAGAATAACAAATATTGTCCCCCACATAATTCGGGACGATGACACCATTATGAACCCTTCACTACATCCAACATATTCCACATTGGTAAGAAAATACCCAACGCTAAAATTAAGACCATTCCAGCCACAACAACCAAAAGTAAAGGCTCAATTCTGGCGGTTAATGTTCTTAAATCGTAATCGACTTCTCTGTCATAGAAATCGGAGACTTCCAGTAAGAGATCATCTATTTGTCCAGTTTCTTCACCAACCGCAATCATCTGTTGAACAAGCGGAGTGAAAATACCGCTTTGCGCCGCAGTTGCCGACATACTGGTGCCCGATTCAATGCCGTTTTTCATTTCTAATAAACGATTTTCTAAATACTTATTTCCTAGTGCTTCGGCAGAAAGCGCTAACGATTGATTCAATGGAACGCCCGATTTAAGCATCAGTGCAAAGGTACGAGAAAAACGCGACATTTGTGCCCGAGTGACAATATCTCCCACAATTGGCACCTTTAAACGAAACTTATCCCACTTTTCTCTTCCATCATCTCGACTAATCCAAGCTTGAAAAGCACAAAATGCCCCCGCCATTGCGGCGATTAGCACATGCCAATAATTAACAAAGAAACTGGATGTCGCCATTAATATTCGAGTAGGTAAAGGCAGTTCAACCCCAAAGCGAGCAAACATACTCGTAAACTGTGGAATCACTTTAACGTTCAATACAAACATCGCCAGTAAGATAAAACTCAGAACAAAAATAGGATAACGCATGGCAGATTTGATTCGCTTACGTGTTTCCATTTCTTGTTCGTAGTAGCTCGCTAACTGCATCAGAGCCTGATCTAAACGACCCGTATTTTCTCCTACATGAATCATAGAGACAAAAAGTGAACTAAAAACATGAGGATGTTGCTGCATAGACACAGACAAACTGCGGCCATTGGTTAAGTCACTGGTTACTTCGTCCAATGCTTTTTTTAATATCTTATTGCTGCTGTTTTGTGATAATCCATTCATCGCACGTAATAGCGGCACACCCGCTTTAGTTAAGCTGTACATTTGACGACAAAAAATCACTAATACATCTAAAGGAATATTAGGTTGAAACCATTTCTTCCAATCTAACGTTCTTGATGAAGAGCCAAACTTACTCGCAACAATGGAGGTTGGGATAATCCCTTCATTCATCAATTGCTCAGCAGCCGCTTCTTGAGAAACCGATTCAACACGACCAGACACTTGTATGCCACGTGCATTTCGACCACTGTATTTAAACATCGCCATTATTAACGCCTTACATCAATATTGGCTGATGAGAGGCGGCATTGTCCCCTTCACCAAGGATCATAACTTCATCAAGACTGATGATGCCATTCATTGCTAACTCCATCGCAGAAGCGAGCAATGGCTTATATTCTTTATTTTCTCTGGCTTTATGTGAGAAACCAACAGCATCATTAGCGCGTAACGCATCCATCATTGGCTGATCTAATTCTAATAATTCAAATACACCAATACGGCCACGATAACCGGTTAAATTGCAATTCTGACAACCATGCCCACGTCTAAATGGCACTGAGGCTTGATTTGGGAATCGAGCTTCTAACCATAATTTACGAGGTTCATCTACTGCATCTTCACCTGAACATTCAGTACAGATCTTTTTAACTAATCGCTGTGCCAATACCGCACGAACAGCACTGGCAACTAAGTACCCTGGCGCTCCCATGTCCATCATTCGCAATGCACTGTCCACCGCATCATTCGTATGCAAGGTAGATAATACTAAGTGACCTGTTAATGCAGCTCGTAACCCGATCTCTACCGTCTCTTGATCACGCATTTCACCAATCAGAATGATATCAGGATCTTGACGTAGGAAGGTTCTTAAAATCTTCGCAAAGGTTAAATCGATTTTAGGATTAACCTGAACTTGGTTTATCCTAGGTAAGCGGTACTCGACTGGATCTTCCGCTGTAATTATTTTCTTACTTGGTTGATTTAACTCGTTTAATGCGCCATATAACGTCGTTGTTTTACCAGAACCAGTCGGTCCGGTAACCAAGATCATGCCGTGCGGACGACGAAGTTGTTTACGTAATCGAACCAAGAGATGATCAGGTAACCCTGAATATTCTAATTCACGAATACCTGTCGTTTGGTTCAATAAACGCATCACGACTGATTCACCATATTGAACTGGCATGGTTGATAAACGAATATCAACGGATTGACCACGCGTCTTGATATTAAAACGACCATCTTGAGGTAATCGCTTTTCAGAAATATCCAAATTCGCCATTAACTTCAAACGTAAAACCAGTGCAGAGGCGATATTAACTTCGTTTAATAATGTTTCATGCAGCACACCATCAATACGTTGACGTAAACGAAGGACTTTATCATCCGGTTCAATATGAATATCCGACGCACCAACTTGAATCGCATCTTCAAATAAAGAATTGATCAGTTTTACAACGGTAACTTCGTCGTTGTCGTTATCTGAGATACCAAAATTAAAATCGTCATTTTCTTTATGTTCAGATTGAAGTTGCTCAGCAAAAGAGGCGATTTCTTTGGTTCGACGATAAAAGCGATCAAAGCTATCAACCAGTTGCCTTTCTGATGCGATAACCATTTCGATATTGTATTGCTGAAGCTGTGAAAAAAGTGCTTCTTGAGCAAATAAATCTGCGGGATCACTCATTGCAACACGGATAGTGTTACCCTGCTGACTTACCACTAACGCTCGTAATCGACGAGCATGAACTTCTGGTAATAAATGTACGGCCGCGGCATCAATATCGGCACGATTTAAATCAATTAATGGCACATCTAACTGCTGAGATAAAAACGTCAGCATTTGTTTCTCAGTTAAAAAACCAAGTTGGATTAATGTTCCGCCAAGTTTACGTCCCGTTTTTTTCTGCGCAGCCAGCGCTTGTTCTATCTGTGCTTCTGAGACAATGTTTTCTTCGACTAATAGATCACCAAGTCTTTTTCTTAACTTAAGACGCATTATTCACTTCCTTCATTGTCTCTAATAACTTAATTCGGTCTCGAACAAACACTTGAGATGAGCGGGATAAGCCCGGCTTAATCAATGCTGATTGATAAGTATCATAAGCTTTATCAATCTCTGCTTCTCTCTCATAAACAATGGCAAGACCTAACCACCAACGACCATTATCAGGGTCTTTATTGACGAGCATTTGATAGCTTTCTTTTGCTAAATCGATAAATTTTAATTGTTGAGCTAACCCACCACGCGTGGCTAAATAATCAATAGAGGCTTCTAAAGGAATGTATTCGACAACAGATAACGCCGCTTCTGGCTGCTCTTCTCTTTGTAATAAACTTGCCAACGCTAAACGCAAAGTCACGCTGTCATTATCTAGCTTTATTCCCTGCTGCAAAACGGCCGCCGCTTCTTTCACTTGATGCTTACCATAGAGTAATGCAGCTAACTTCTTACGTGAATCGTCATCTCTTGGCTGATATTTAAGTACGGTATAGTACTCAAGAATAGCTTGTTTAAAATCCGATTCATCAAGTGCTTTTCTCGCTGCGGATCTACTTTTCTCTGCTAATTCAGAAGGTAACAACTCAACTTCTTCGACATAAAATGCATCACTTTCAGACTTAACGTTCTGCTTAGTAGAAATGACTGGTACCGTATTTTCATTCTTTACTGTTGGTTTTTCTGCTGTTGATGCCGTCTTAATAATTGCAGTCGGCACTGGAGTCGTTATTTTTGCTACCTGCTTTTCCGTTTTATCACGGCTTTCAGATAAATAAATCGAACTGACGGATTCAGGTGTGCTGTTTTTTGTCGGAGAATTGGAGGCTAACTCAACGACCGCTGCATCATTAGCGATGGGAGTCGTAACCGGTGTTGGCTCGTTATTTAACGTAGCCCAACCGAGAACTGAAATTGAACTTAATAAACCAATAGCAAAAAAGAAAGGCGCTTTAAATCTTGATTCCATATTTGGCACTATCGCAGGCGAAATCGTCGATGTATTCTCAACATCTGATTTTGCTTTAGTGATATTCAATAGAGCTTTATTGGTGACACTCACGCTTTTCTCCAACCCCAAAACTTAGGGAAATAATAGGTAGGTTTCATTGTGTCTGTTGTATCTTTAATGGCACTAAAAACAGAACGAGAAGATACGATAATTAACTGCTCAGAAAACGAAATTAACAATGATTTATGGCATACCTGATTAATCAACCGCGGAACCCCTGTTGTCGCTCGCCAAATAGCTTTCATTTGAGTCAATGAAAAAGGATTCACTTCACACCCAGATTCAGTCATTCGGAAACGAATATAAGCCACCGTTTCACTCATGGTTAATGGTCTTAATGTGGCTGAAAACGTAATTCGTTGACGAAGTTGTCTTAAATGGTATTGCTGTAATCTTTCATCTAATTCGGGCTGACCAAACAACACTATCTGTAATAATTTTTTATAGTCGGTTTCTAAATTGCCAAACAATCGTAAGGTTTCTAATGCTTCATCACTTAATGCCTGAGCTTCATCAAGAAAAACAACGGCTGTTTTTCCTAGTGCTTGTAACTCTATAATTTTCTCATGAATACGATCCGTTAAAGCAATATCGTCTCCATGCTGTTCAATCCTTAACTCTTTTGCTAACGCTTGACGTAATTCATGTCCATTCATCACAGGATTAGGCAAATAAAGTAACTCAACATTACTCGGCAGCTGATTCATTAGCATTCTGCAGACTAGTGTTTTTCCAGTGCCAATTTCGCCCGTTACTTTGATGACTCCCTCTCCCATTGATATCGCAGATAACACGGTTTGAATTGCTTCATAATGAGGCAACAATCCATGGAAAAGCGATGTGTTTGGCGTAAGCGTAAATGGCAGCTGCTTCAGCCCAAAATGGGATTCATACATAATCTATCGATTACTCGTCAGGAAACCATTCTTGCAAAAGATCACGTGAGCGTTCTAACTCTTCTTGCCATGTATCAACCCCAACAACCGTTGGCTTAAGCAAGATAACTAACTCTGTTTTAGTCGTTAATTGACTGACATTTCGGAATAAATGCCCAAGAACAGGAATATCACCAAGGAACGGAACTTTTGATACTTGATCAACCGTTTGTGATTTCATCAATCCACCAATAACAACGACATCTCCGCTTTTTGCTCGGATAACAGAATCAGATTCACGGATAGAGCTTTTGGCCAGCGGTAGCTCAAGAACCCCTCCAACATCACCTAAATCGATGATTTTTGTTTCTGTTTCAACATCGATAACGGATGGGTGAACGTGAAGCATCACATTCCCTTTATCATCAATTTGGGGCGTAACATCCAATGAAATACCAGAGAAAAATGGCGTTAATGTCACTTCTGGTGATGCATTCGAATTATCACCATTGCCAGTTACACTAGAGACTTCAGTGACGAAGTATTCATCACGACCCACTTTGATCACGGCTTTCTGGTTGTTGGCAGCCGTCACTCTCGGGCTTGAAAGCACATTCAAATCCCCTTGAGTATCCATAAAACTTAATACAGCTGAAAAATTACCATCAGAAACCGTAATATTGGTTTGTCCGCCCAATAATGATCCAATAGCATCCATACCAGGCAGAACTCCGGCGGTTGTTCCTGGGACTTGTCCAAAAACAATATCAGTGCCTCCAACCGCAGCCGTTAAGTTAGACCAATTAATACCTTGTTGGTAACCATCACTGAGTGTCACTTCTAATAATTTAGCTTCTAGGATTACTTGACGCTGTAAGCGCTTATGTGAAATACCTAAGAACTGTTTCACTTTACGCAATTCATCAGGAGAGGCCGTAATAGTGATCACACTTGCTTGAGGTGATACAACGACACTTCGCCCAGAACCATTACCTATCATGACTGAAACGGCTTTTTCTAGTTCTTTCCAAAAATCACTTTCACTCGTTGTTTCTATCTCAGTGCCACCGGTAGCAGAGGAAGATGACGAAGACGATGAGTTATTCGAATTAGAACTATCATTACTATTCGATGAGTTACTGTCTGAATTTGTAATCGACCCTGTAGTGATTGTCGTTAAAGAACGACCCTTACGTGTTAATTGTAAATAATCAACGGGGATCGTTTCTGTGCGGATCGTCGCAGGATAAACTTGCAATACCTTGCCTGATTTTATGATTTCATAACCATAAAGATCTTCAACAGAGCGAAGTACTTCATCCAACGTCACTTCATTTACGTTCATCGTAATTCGACCGCTGACATCAGGATGCAATATCACACTGTATTCTGTGCCTTTTACTAAGCTTGTAAAAAAGGCTTTTGCACTCACGCCATTCGCTTTGATTCTAAATCGTTTTACGGGCTCATCAATTGACACCGTTGATGAGTTTAAATCAGGCATTAAATCGGCTTGTATTGAAGCAGGTAGATCATCCAATAATTGACCGCCATTATCATTAATAGATTGATCTAAGGTTTGTTTGATCTCCGTTGGATCTCGATGGCCCATTGAACAGCCAGCTAAAGAAGCGACCATTAACCCAACGATGATTTTACATGCTTTCATTTACTACAAACCTTAATGTTTAATGTCTTGTGAAAATAGAGAAAGTTCCCACCGCTTACCAGCACGGCCAATAAATACGTTATCGTCATTAATTGATAACAGCGTATAGCCAGAGATCTTTTCACCTTGCTTCATGGATTTATCATCTAACACAGCGTAACAATCAGCATTCCCACTGCCATTACAATTAATTGCCTGTAATGATGGGAAATATTGACGTTTTTTCACTATTTTTTTCTGCTGCGGTTCAGGCTTCAACCAACTTAATGGCTCTGTAGGATCGTGTCCCGCAATGATTTCTGATGCATTAATCGACGATGCTAATAATACAAATAATAAAAGGAAATATTTCACATTAACCTCCAATGAACCCTTTACTTGAACCGAGGGTGTATACCTCAATACTTAACTCAGCATTTGGGTATGTTTTCACTTTATATTGAAAGTTTCTCCAATAATATTTCACGGGCAATGATTCTAAATTTGAAAGGTATTCTTCAAAATCAAAATAACTCCCCGAAAGCACAAGCTTAATCGGGTGAATGTAATAGCCAGCGTTACTGTTCTCATCTAATAATCGCTCAGACGGTAATGTACTCATCGAACTCAATCTTAATTTTGATGATTTTTGTAATACGGTTTCAAGTAACTGTGCCATTTGACTTGGCGAAACTAAAGCAGCAACCCGTTTAGATAAAATATCCGCTAAATCTTGGCTTTGTAACGTTAGCTCTTTATATTCTTTATTAATTTCAAGGTTTGGATCTTTTTGCAATCGAAATTGAGCTAATTCAATTTGTTGTTTTAATGATGAAATAGAATTCGTCACTCGAGACAGTTGTTGTTCCGCTTTTTGAGTTTTCGCCATTTGAGGTTCTATGACTAGCGTTAAAGAAATAAAAATAACCGCAACCCAACCCACAATAACAATGAGCATTTTTTCTCTTTGTGATAACGCTAAGAAAGCGTCTTTTGCTTTAATCCAATTATTCATTACTTTCCTTTGACACGGTTGTATTTAAAGTAAATGACACAACCCCTTTTTCATCTGTTTTTATGTCTAATTGAGCAAAAGTTCGACCGACTAAATGCAATTCACTTTCAAAGCTCTGTATCCAACTAGGTACAACATCTGGCGTTCGTGCAAAACCAGTAAAATTAACGTCATTACCAGAAATATAAATTTTTGTTAGGGAGATATTCCCTTTACCAATTTGAGTAAGGCTACTCATAAGACCGGAGTACCCCACTTGCATCCCTTCATCAAAATTATCGATCATTTTTAATGATGCTTTCTTGGCGTTAATATCGTCTTTTAATCGCTTTATTGCCGCCAATTTAGCGGCCGATGGTTTATGCCCAGCCAACTTTTTATTTACTTCAATCAGCTCTTGGTTGTAGATACTTTCTTGAGATGATGCCAGTGCGACTTTATTTTCAACGCCATAAAGTTGCCATTGATAGTAACCTGCAATAATACCTACAAGAACCATACCAACTCCCCAACTAATCAATACATTGGGTAATGTTAAATAATCCGTTTTCGGTTTTAAGGTATCATTATATAAATTAATATTTGGCTTATTAAATAACCCTAGCCAACTCAGCACTTCCCCTGCTCTAAAGACTCTTGGTTCATCCACAATCAGTGAGGCTACCTTTACCCCTAAACGATTTTGTAGCTCAGTGGATAACGTTGAATCATCTTCATCATCACAGCGAAAATAAAGATGATTAATATTGACACCTTGCGAGTGAGCACTTAAATAATCTAATGATCGTTGTAATTCTAAAGCTAAATTATCGAGTTGAAAGTGACTAGATTCATCGCCGGTTAAAGGCGCTTTAATTCCGCGCAAAGAACGATTTAAATGTAAGCGCCCTTCATTAAACGCCAATAATTTAAAGTCTGCTGATTTACTGTGGCAAAGTAGCATAAAACCATCTTGCTCTGGTTTTGCATTTGCCCACGTTAATTCATCAGGCGTAATATTAATAACTTGAATAGAGAAAGGTTGTAAGAGGTCAACAATAGACTTTATCGTGGCAATCTGAGAAATATATACCTGCAATTTACCATTACTGGTTTCAATGCCATCAGCAACAATATCAGATACGCGATCCGTAATAAGATCTTTAACAAGAAAAGGAAGCGCACCAATTAGCTCTTCTTTAGGAATATTTGGTTTTTCAATTTGAAATGACTGATAAAGATGAGAGCCGACAATTATATTGGCTCCACAGTCTGAAACACCAGCTTGTTGGCAAGCACTAACTAACGCTTCTTTCCAAGCTTGCGGATGGTTAATTTCAGTATAATGACTTTCTTTAAGTTGGTTATCATCATCGCTTTTCGCGATATAGATACCACCTTGTAATAGAACAATTGATGTCGTTGTTTTAATAGAACGAGAAAGTGTCAGTTTCTTGAATGCATCCATCATATTCATTAATTACGTAATCTCTATATTGCTTTCATTACACTGAACACCCGTCTTTTTTTCCGCGACGGATTAATCATGAATGATACAACATTCTATTCTTAAGACATATGGGAATTATCTGAAAAATGAGATCAATAACGTTTTTCCCAACGATTCCTTCGTTTAGGGATCGCGATTTTCTTTTGTTGATGAAAAAGACTGGTTTCAACCTCAAAAATACGACCTTGACCGCCTTTAACACCCAACTCTTTTAATCGTTTTAATTCTTTGTCTTTCTCTATACCAACCGCAATAACCTGAGCCCCTGTCGATTCACAAGCCCCTAATAAGCTTCGTACAAACAGTTGATTTTCATATCGTTGATGGATGTCTTTAATCAAACTTCGATGTAATTTCACGTAATCAACATGCAAATCTTTAATATAGTGAGTACTTACAATAGTGCGACCTGCCTGCTCTACAACCAGCTTACAACCAAAACTTTTTAACATTTTTGCAATTGGTCGTACTGAATCTAAATGCGTCACAACTTGCCCTTCCGCTAATTCAAAACTTAATCGTTGTAATTCTTCTCTTGGGGTTTGTAATAACCGATCTCTTAACTGGCGAATAAATGCACTATTTTGTAAACTTTTTATATGTAAATGGACAGAAAATGAATGTTGAGACATTTCAGTATCATTTAATAATGGAAATGCTTGTTTTAAGACCGCACTATCAAGCTTTATTTGATAACCCACTTGCTCTATCGCGGGTAAAAAGCGAGACGCTTTTATTTGAATACCATTTTCATCTTTAATTCTTGAAAATAACTCCAAGTGAAGTGGGATTATATTATTCCCTTCAAATAAAAAGGTAGTTTGTTTATAAAGCACGAGTTGCTCTTGTTCAAAAATAGCATCAAACAATGTACGCCAACGGACGCTCCCCAAACTCTCGATTAGTTGTTGCTGTTTTTTAAATAATGACCAACTATTGTTGTTTTGTAATAGTGCACTACGATGAGCCATATCTAACTCATTCATCAGTCGCCCACGTTGCTCACCACTGACATACATGCTCACACCAATATGACACCAATTATCAGCATCTAAACTTGTTGGAGGTATGATTTTCTCTACCATTTTTAAGCACTGAGAAGACAGTAATTTCGCTTCTTTTAATGACTGTTGAGGAATAAGAAGAGCAAATTCAGATGTGTAATAACGCGAAAGTACACTATCACTATAACGTTGAATCAAATTATTTAACTGCTTCCCTAATTCGACAATTAACTCATCACCCGCTCGCTTTCCTTGTTCTTCAATCAGGTCTTCCCATCCATTAATTCTCAACAGAAGTAAAACACCCTGACTTTCAGATTCTTGCAATGTGGATTCTAATTTACTGTCAAACAAGACTCTATTTGCAGAGCCCGTCAATTGATCTAAAAAGGTATGAGTTCGAATAAATGTATCAAATCGACTGCGCTCTTTACGTGCATCTTTTAATTCAGCGATCACATTATCTAACGCCAAACTTGCGGTTGCGGGCCATTCTTCTTCACTACCCACTTCATAACTATCGACCTTTCCGGCCAAAAGCATTCTCCCTCTTTCTTCTAAGAGCTCCGAGCCATAAAGTTGCTTTCTTAACCACACCACTCCCCAAAGTAGAGAAACAACAATAATGGCAATGGCTGCAGTGATAGAAAACAAAGCACCTAACGAATAAGTAAACGCACTATAAGGAGGTAAAGATTTAAAGGTAATCGAATACCCTTTATTAAGCTCGAGGGGATACGTTTTTTGATAAAGTAAATTATCATCGGGAAGGATGGCTAACGATTGAAAAGCATAAATAGGACCTGATTCTGATGACAATTCCATGCTCATTACGCTACTGGCTTTCAATAATTTTGGTAACCATTTCGCCATTGATGTCGCTTCTTCTGGTTCTAGAAGCTCTTCATCAACCACATTAACGACACCAACCAAATAATGGTCTAAGTATTCGGTTCCAATTTGTTTAAAGGATATTGCTCCGCCCACGAATAAAACAAAAATAGCAGCAGAAACCATTAAAGTAACAAAGGAAATAAGGCGGTTACTTAATCGTAAATTAGGGGTTTTTCTCATTGAACTCTTCTTCCCTGAAGGTATATACCAAAATATGATGCCCTTAGTTTCAGTAGGTACATCTAAACATGTATTACATATAATACAAATATTTCACTTATATCTCTATACAATGCTCACTGTTAATAACAGATACTAAATGTATTAGCCGACGATACCAAGAGAACTCCCATAATAATATAAGGCGTACGCGTGAATATTGAGCTTAACTAAAAAA
>SAMEA5043647__coassemble_369_pt1 | contig 17233 bp, 19 predicted proteins | sample SAMEA5043647__metabat2_low_PE_001 | metagenome-assembled genome bin SAMEA5043647 (sample SAMEA5043647) | Gadus morhua | reverse complement strand
ATTGTTCAGTTGCTTAATCGTTCAACGCGATCGTTTTCATTAACGCCTGCGGGAGAGGATATTTTAGATCAGGCACATAAACTTCTGAATACGCTAGGGGATGTGAAATCAATTGCTGATTCATATCATACCGATCTCAAAGGTCGCATCCGTATAACGGCTCCGTTACATATTGGTCAACAATACCTCCATCCTGTTATTAGTCAGTTTATGAAAGTGTATCCAGACGTTGAAATTGACCTTTTAATGGATGATAAGCGGACGGATATTATATCTGATCACTTTGATGTTGCTTTTCGATTAGGGCGTTTAGATGATTCAAATTTAATTGCGAAGAAACTTGCTGATATTCGTCCTGTTATCCTTGCTTCGGAGGACTTTATTAAGCAGTACGGAGAGCCGAAAAAACCTGAAGAGTTGGAGTGCTTACCTTCTGTCATTTACAGTAATGGTTCTTTGACTGTCGATACGATGAAACTGAGTGATAGCCCAGACTCCACTCAGTTTAAAAGTTATAAAATGAAAGGAAATTATAAAGTTAGTGATGTACGAACGCTGTTAGCAGCGGTGAAAGATGGTTTAGGCTATGCGATGGTATATTCTTCAAATCTTGAACGTTCAATAACTGAAATGAAGTTAAAGCCATTACTTACTCATTATTTACTTTGCGATCAAGGTGCAGCGTTGTATGCATTGTATCCACATAGAAAACAAACGGCGTTAGTGAGGGAGTTTATTACTGCTGTTGAAAAGCATATTGGCGATTCTCCGTGCTGGGAGAAGCACGTTCCTGAGTTTGATACGATGTACCAAAAGAAAAAATAGCTGATCTCAGCAGTGAAATAAGAAATAAAGCTCATGCCCATGAATTAAGTCAACAATTTGAAGCGGTCGTACTGGGTTATGCGAAAGTGGATGTGGTTTATTTAGGACAAAAGTTAATGGTAAAAACATTATAATAATCAGTTTGATAGCGTAAATTTGACGAGTAAGATAAAAGCGTTATTTTGTAGTAGGCTCTTTTTCTTTATGATTATATGAATATAAAACGCAACATTTTTATGTGAATTTAATCTAATAACGTTGTTGCACAATAGTGTGATGTAGGTCTAATATAAAGGCGTACAAGGTGATGGGGTGCCACCTACTTAACCGCCAATTTGGCTGATGACTCCTACAGTAAAGAGAACAGGTGTATCTGTTTGAACGGTCTTAATAAACCGAACTCAACAATGACCTGATCAATTATAATTGGCGAGACAATGCCATGTTGCGTAGATAATTGTGCCTTGCATAATGTTTTCCGATGTAATTGATTAGCAAGTAGTTAAGTTCGAGTTGATCGCTCTTGGTCTGTAGGTTATCAATGCCCTCCTACACCTGTTTTCCTAATCATTGGGAAAATATTATGCAATACGCATCAGAAATTCAAACCATGTGCCCTATTCAAAGAGGCGATCTCCACCCATCAGCTCCTATCCCTGTTGAAGGTCGAATGATAAATCCAAAAGAAGTCATCGCGATTTCAGGATTAAGTCATGGTGTCGGTGCGTGTGCTCCTCAACAAGGTGCAGCAAAACTTACCCTTAACGTAAAAGACGGCATCGTCGAAGAAGTACTGATTGAGACGATCGGTTGTTCTGGTATGACGCATTCTGCTGCGATGGCTGCCGAAATTCTTACCGGAAAAACCATCTTAGAAGCAATGAATACCGATTTAGTGTGTGATGCAATTAACGTTGCGATGCGTGAAATCTTCCTTCAATTTGCTTACGGACGAACTCAATCTGCATTCTCAGAAGGCGGCTTAGAAATAGGCGCGGCTTTAGAAGATTTAGGTAAAAACAAACGAAGCCAAGTAGGCACAAGCTATTCAACGAGCGCAAAAGGTGTTCGTTACATGGAGCTTGCTGAAGGGTATGTGACACGTTTAGGCCTTGATGAAAATAGTGAAGTGATTGGTTATGAATATTTGAATCTTGGAAAAATGATGGCTGATATTGGCAAGGGTGTATCTGCAGATGATGCATTAAAAGCGGCATCAGGTACTTATGGACGCTTCGCTGAAGCGGTAAAAACTGTCGACCCACGTCAAGAATAATTGAGGCCATCATTATGAATACGAATATCCAAACCCTACTTGAAGAAATGAATTTCTCTACATTAGATGATGCGTATAACTATTGTCTTGAAATGAACATTGATCCTAAAAAATTAGTCATTGATACTCAACCAATTGCTTTTGATAATGCATGTGATGCTTACACGTTAGGCTCGGCATTGGCGTTATATCGTAAGGCCGGCAGTGCAGCGGCGGCGGCGAATATTATTGGTGAAGGTCTACAAGCATTTTGTAAAAAAGGCAGCGTGGCAGCGCAACGTCAAGTTGGCCTTGGTCACGGTGCTCTAGCGGCTCGTTTATTATCTGATGAGACTCAATGTTTTGCTTTTTTGGCAGGTCATGAATCTTTTGCTGCTGCTGAAGGCGCGATAAAAATCGCACTTAATGCAAACAAATCACGTAATACACCATTAAGGGTTGTGTTGAATGGTTTAGGTAAAGATGCAGCGTACCTTATCTCTCGTATCAATGGTTTTACTTACGTAAGAACGCAATTTAATTATCAAACCGGTGAGTTAGTTGAAGTAAGCAGAAAATGTTTTTCACAAACACAACGCGGTGACATCCTTTGCTATGGTGCTGATGATGTGCGAGAAGGCACAGCAATTATGCATGCGGCAGGAGTTGATGTCAGTATTACGGGTAACTCAACCAATCCTACTCGTTTTCAACATCCTGTTGCTGGTATCTACAAACAAGAACGTTTAGCACAAGGTAAACCGTATTTCTCTGTTGCATCTGGTGGCGGTACGGGTCGTACATTACATCCAGATAACGTAGCCGCGGGTCCTGCCTCTTATGGTATGACAGATACGATGGGCAGAATGCATGCGGATGCACAATTTGCAGGGAGTTCATCTGTTCCTGCACACGTTGCAATGATGGGCTTTATTGGTATGGGGAACAACCCAATGGTTGGTGCATCAGTTGCGCTTGCGGTTGAAGTTGACCAACGTTTAAATCGATAAATAAAAAAGGTTGGAGATAGCTTCTATTTCTAACCTAATGATTCTTTGTGAAGGTATCGAGGGGGGTATTCTTCGCAGAGGATTATTAAATTTTTTAATGGTTTGTAATCCTACCTGATTATCTATAAATAACGACTATTCAGACACTTCCAATAAATAATCTTCTACTTGCTCTGATAACCAATCAATAATGACGCCACGAGGCATGGTTGCTTTTGTCATTTCAGCAAAAGATTGCCAATTCATCGCACGGTTATGTTTAAGCACTTTCAATGTCCCATCTCGTAAATGTTCATTGATTAAAAGCGAAGGAACCGAAGACCAACCTGTTTTATCTAATACTGCATCTCGTAAGTGTTCATAAAAAGTAAGTGCAATATACTTACTTGATTTTGGTTCAACGACCATTAGTCCATCTTCATCAATATAATTTACTATGATTTCGGTATTGCTTTCAAGATCGGTTAAGTTCACTTTTCTGAGTTGACTTAAAGGATGATCTTTATGGGCGACAGACATCATTCGTATCTGGCCTAATTCATTTTGCTGTACATGCAATAATTCATTATTTATAGGCAGTAAACCATAAGCAACATCAACAATGTTTTGCTCAACCATTTCTTCTAATTCAGGAGAAGGGGCGACATAAATTGAAATACTGGTGCTTGGGAATTTACGGCTCATTTTACCTAATATTTGACGCCAAACCACTTCTGGTAATGCATCATCACGAACGACTCGAATTGTAGAGGCGACCCCGTTATTGTATTGAAAGCACTTGTTTTCAATATCATTGCTGATCAGTGACATTCGTTGAAAGTCATGAACAAGGGATTCGCCTATTTCTGTTGGAGTAATGCGGTTTCCTGTGCGAGTTAATAAGACGGTATTAAGCTCATCTTCTAATGCATTTAACGCGGCACTGACTGTAGTTCTGCTTTTTTGAAGTTTGCGGGCTGCTTCTGCAATTGACCCCATTTCAACAGTATATAAAAACATTTCAATTTGACTGGTTTTCATGATCTAAACTCTATAATGGCAATGGTGATAAATATTAAAAGCATTAAGCGACGAATAACCTGACGCTGACTGATTATCCTATCACCAATTTTGGTTATATTATGAGTTACGTATATAAAAAAGACGAAAAATAAGTCGATGGAGTAAAATATGTCATATTTAATTAGAAAAGAGAGGCAGCTGTTACTTGTCTCAACATTTTCAGCACTACTGTTTGCCATTATAGGCATCGCATTAGGTACGTTGATTCATTCGTTAGTGATTATTTTTGATGGGGTGTATTCATTAGTAAGTTTAGGTCTAACATTAATCTCGTTAGCGGCCGTACTTTATATCAGACAAGAAGATATATCGAAAAATATTAAGCGCGTTAAGGTAATTGAGTCTTCAGTTATTTTACTTAAAGGGATCGCAATTACCTTAATGTGTGTACTGTCATTTATTGCTGCAATTCAAGCAATTATGCAAGGCGGTAGAGAAGTAAATACAGGCATAGCCCTTGCGTTTGGTGCCTTTAGTATGGTGGGTTGTTACACCAGCTATTGGGTAATGAAAACACAAGGTCGTGAAGTTAAGTCTGCTTTAGTTGATGCAGAAGCAAAACAATGGTTAATGGATACCGTAATTAGTGCCGCTGTATTTGTGGGCTTTATGGCTGCGAAAATATTATTACTGACGTCATACGCTGAATACGCAAAATTAGCGGATCCAACAATGGTGGTTATTGCATCCGTTTATTTCATTATTGTGCCAGTAAAAATGATATTGAATTCAACGAAGCAATTACACAAATTAAGTCGAAACTGCACGATAGCAAAGTGCTTACACGTCTAAGTTCGTTCGTCTTTAGGCGTGTCCATCACCACTAATGTTCCAATCGCGTTGACCTGAGAGATTTCTCCAAGCACATTTGAATGAAAGTGCTTATAAGACTGTAAACTCTCAGTCTCAACGCGAAGTAAATATTCATTGGAACCCGTAATATTGTGGCATTCAACCACTTCTTTAGAATCCATGATTTGGGCTTCAAATTCTTTTTGTGATTTCTTACTGTGATTCGATAGTCCAATCGTTACATAAGCAATAAATCCTATCCCACATTTATTTGGGTTTAATACCGCTCGATAACCTTGAATCGTATTGCTACGCTCTAATTCTTGCACTCTTCGTAGTGTCGCTGATGGCGATAATCCAATTCGCTCAGACAGCTCAACATTGGTCAATCGACCATTCAATTTCAACTCTTGCAATATTCTTTCGTCAAATCTATCCATAGCGACTAAACCTTGTGCAATTACTTTATTTTAAGCAAATATAGACAGAAAATTTACCTAGTCTCGCATTAAGATACAAGAAGAATTTAATCTTGATAAGATCGTCATTATGGAATACCCGCATCTACTTGCTTTAATCGCTTTTGCCTTTGTTGGCGCTTTCACCCCTGGCCCGAATAACATCATGCTAATGACCTCTGGTGCGAATGTTGGTTTTGTTCGTACTATTCCACATATGCTCGGTGTTATTTTGGGTTTTGCTTTTATGCTGGTGTTGGTTGGGTTGGGATTACTTCAGTTTTTTCAAACGTATCCACAATTAGAGAAAGTATTGCAGGTTGTTAGTGCAATTTATTTACTTTATCTCGCGTACAAAATAGCAACAAGCGAACCGGTTAATAGTATTAATGGGGACTACAAACCAATGTCGTTTTTAAGTGCGGCCAGCTTTCAATGGGTAAACCCAAAAGGGTGGTCGATGGCATTGTCGGTAATGAGTATTTATGCTTCTAGCTCAGATATATTCAGTGTTTTTTTAATCGCATTTGTGTTCATTTGTATTAACGTTCCAACCGTTAGTTTTTGGACTGCGGCGGGAAAACAATTGCAGAAACGATTAACTAAACCAAGCCACCTTAAAGTCTTTAATTACAGCATGGCTGGTCTATTAGTAGGGTCAATGGTGATTGGTTTTTAATCATTTACGGTTTTGTTTTATAGTTTATTTGTGGGGTCCCCTTGTTAATACAATGTAATTTACGAGGATGTGTTATCTTTAAATATATCACGTTCTCGTAAATACACGATTAATAAGGTCATCCCTATGTATCGAAACATCTTTCTGCTCGTTATCACCCTTTTTACTTCCCTTTCATTACAAGCTGAAGAGCAACGATATTCTGAAAAAGAGTATGTTGATAGACCTTTAATGGAACGCTATATTCTTGATGAATTAAAAGCATTAAGAATGGATCAGCAAGATTTAGAACGAAGAATGACGATACAAATTACGGATCGTGAATTATCGGTTGCAGATAAGTCATTAAATTACTCAAATGTTACAGTGACTTATTTCTTTTACGTGATTGCCGCAATGGCGTCGTTGGTTGCTCTTATTGGGTGGCAGTCATTAAAAGAAATGAAGCAGAATACGAAAGAGATGGCGGATAAACAATTGACTAAAATAGCCCAAGATTATGAGAAAAAATTTGGTGCTTTAGAGTTGGATTTAAAGCGGAAAACCCGAATTATTTCAGATAATAATCGTGAAATTGAAATCATTAATGAAATACATAATCTGTGGTTGAGAGCTCAAAGTGTTCAAACAGCAGAGCAAAAAATGGACGTATATGATGAGATTTTAAAAATACGTCCAGGTGATTTAGAAGCATTGACTTATAAAGCGGATGCGGCGATGGAGATGCGGGAATTCCATTGGGCATTAAGCTTATGTAATCGAGTTTTAGAAGTTGATGATCAAAATGCGCACGCATTGTATCAGCGTGCATGTGGTTATTCTCAATTAGGTGCGGACGTACAAGCCATCGATGATTTACAGCGCTCTATTAGAGCCAGTGCGTCCATGCGTGACTTAGTTGGAGAAGAACCTGATTTTGACCCGCTTAGAGGTTTAGAGCGTTTTGAAGCGTTATTAGAAGAAGAAGAAAAATAATTAGTCACCAAGGTGCTCTGTAATAAAGTCTAAAAAGCAGCGCACCTTTCCTGACATGTTCTTTCTGCTTGGGTACACCATATACACATCAATTCTTAATTTAGGATAGTCCCCAAATAATTCGATTAATTTCCCTGTTTCTAGTTCATCCGTTAAGTGGAAGCGAGGGATTCGAGTGATCCCTTGCCCTGCTAAGCATAAAGACAATTCCATAAATGAATTATTAGTGATTACCTGACAGTGCAGTGGTACGGGTAATTCTTGATGATCTTTATCAATAAAATCCCACACGCTGCCCTGTTTTACATACGTATATCCAATGGTTTTATGTTGGGATAGTTCACTTGGATTTTGAGGGTAACCGTATTTCCTTAAATAATCAGGAGAAGCAATAACAACGCCTTCTGAGCTTAAAAATCGACGACTTATTAAGCTCGAATCTTCGAGTTGATGAGAGGCTCGAATGGCCATATCAAACCCTTCCGCTACAATATCAATTTTTCTATCATTCAGGTCTAATTCTAAAGTGATGTCTGGATATTGGTCTGAAAATAGCCCTAAGATAGGACGTAACCTAGAGAGTGCAAACCCAACAGGGCAACTCACTCTTAGCCGTCCTTTGGGTTTATCTTGTTGTCCTGAAATGGCATTTTCAGCGAATTGTGCATCTTCAATCAGTTGTTGGCATTGTTGAAAATACAACTCTCCTTCAGGTGTTAATCGCAATGTGCGTGTTGTGCGGTGAAGTAACCTTACGCCTAAACGTGCCTCTAATTTTCCTATTTCTTTGCTGATATAAGACGTTGAGTGCCCACTGATGTGTGCTGCCTTAGTAAAACTGCCGCTGTTAACGACTTCTGTAAAAATCACCATGCCATCAAATAAGGCTGAATTAAACGTCACTTCTGTTATCCCCACCAAGTATTGCAAGTCATATGGAAATAATCATTGCACATTTAGGCTATTAATCAATATCTGTAATTAAACTATAGTTAGTTCATAGGATAACGGTTCACAAAAAAGGAAATAAGAATGAAGCAAATAACACGAATAAATCATATTGGTCTTCGAGTTAGTCATTTTGAAACCTCTCGTGACTTTTATGCCAAATTAGGATTTGAATACGTTACAGGCCCAAGTGGACCAGAGCCTGTTGCGATTGTAGAGCATCCGTCGGGTATCAATATTAATTTTATTCTTAATGCCAATCAGAATAAAAAAGAGAATGTGTTGATGGATGTGGAATTGAAACACACAGGATATACCCATGTCGCCATTGAAGTCGATGACATGGAGAAAACGTTAGTCGAACTTGAAAAGCTTGATATATCGTTAAGTGGGAATGCAATGAAGCACCCAACTGGCGTATCTTGCTTTATCCGAGACTCAGATAATAATGTGATTGAGTTTATAGAATATGTTGGCCTCAACGCATTTCAGTAATAATGATAAGGAATAACCATGAAAGTATTAGCATTAGCAGCAAGTAATAGCTCAACCTCAATCAATAAGCAATTAGCCGTATACGCAGCAGGGCTTGTACCAAATGCTGAAGTAGAAGTTCTGGATCTGAATGATTTTGAAATGCCAATTTTCAGTGAAGATAAAGAAAAAGAATTAGGCCAACCAGAACTAGCTCAGCGTTTCTTTAAAAAATTAGGCGACGCAGACGTGATTGTTATTTCATACGCTGAACATAATGGTTCTTACTCAGCGGCGTTTAAAAACGTGTTTGATTGGACATCTCGTATTGATATGAAAGTATATCAAGGTAAGCCAGTTATTATGCTTGCTACTTCTCCTGGTCCTGGTGGTGCGAGTTCTGTATTAGCTGCAGCAACTGGTTCTGCTCCTTATTTTGCAGCAGAAGTGAAAGGTTCGCTGTCTATTCCTAGTTTTTACGATAATTTTGACATGGAAAAAGGTGAGCTAAAAAATGAAGCGCTAGCTCAGAAATTGAAAGCAATTATTACTGAGCTATAAATAATGATAAAGCGATTTTAACGGATTATTCATATGTGAAAGGGCGTATTTATTTTATATAGATACGCCCTTTTATTGTTTTAAAAATGAATAGTAGCGATGTTAATTAACATTTCTCATGAGAATACAGAAAAGCTGAATTAAATTATATTAACGATATCAAACACACATCGAAACATAACGGAGTAAAGTGTCACTCAGTAAATTTATTTTTAAGTCACAAATTCTCAACAAGTGAGCGTAATATCATCATTTATCACTATTATTGATAAGAGTTATGCACGAGAATAGACAGGCTTAGATTATTATATAGTCATGATTTATATAGGACGTTTTTTATGATTAAGAAATATGTGGCTTTGTTGCTATTGATGGTTAGCTTTATTGCACCAACGTACGCACAAAGCATTGATGAAATGAAAGTAACACAGCAAAACTTACAAGAACGCTTAGTACAATTATCTGCGGCTGATCCTGCTGATAAGCTCTTTTTTGAAGATGTACTTCGTCGAAAGAATGAAGAAATTAGAAACAATATTTCTGAAAAAATTCAAGATGAAACGAAAGCCCCTGCACTTGTTGAAACCGTGCGCTTAGAAATGAAATTAGTAAATCAACTATTGGCATACAGTCAGAAAGAGTTGATTCGTATTACTAAAGCATCAAGAAAAGCGAGCGGTGACGAGAAGGCTGACCTAGAATTTGCGGCTCAAAAGCGCTTAGGTATGATGGACCAATATTACGTTGAAGCTTTTGAAACGTTAGCTTGGGGTGAGTCGTTAAATATTGATTTTACAAATGAAGAACAAAACATTTTAAAAGATCTAGAAACTAGAGCTGACCTATTATTTAATGTTATTCATTATCTTGATTCACAACGAAATGATATAGCTCAACGTCTTAAATTTGCTTCTCCTGAGCAGAAAGTAACGCTAAAGCAAAATGCGGTGAACATGGCTGAGCGAATTTCATTGATGGTTGCAAGCTTAGAAGCAACGACGGCATTGATGGAAGAAAATAACGTTGATATTACAAAATATAAACAGCTTATCTTCTCAATTACTGGCGATATTAATAGTGATGTATTAGACGTCAGCGTTGCTTATGGATTAACTGAAGAGTGGGCTAACGGGTTTAAGGATTGGGCGATTGAGAATGCGCCATCGTTGGTTTTAAAAACGCTAATCTTTATTATTATTTTATGGGTAACTCGAGTTATTTCTCGTTTAGCTAGAAAAGCGATAAAGAAAAGCGTGTCTCATTCTAAAATGAAATTCAGTCATTTGATGCAAGATTTCTTTGTTTCAATGGGCACGAAGCTAGTAACGTTAATTGGTATTCTGATTGCGCTATCGCAAGTTGGTATCAATTTAGGACCACTATTAACAGGCTTTGGTGTTGCTGGTGTGGTTATTGGTTTTGCACTTAAAGATACATTATCTAACTTTGCATCAGGCATGATGATCTTAATTTATCGTCCATTTGATGTGAATGATTTAGTTGAGATTGCAGGCATTACGGGTAAAGTAAGCCACATGAACCTAGTGTCGACTACTGTTAAAACAATTGATAATCAACAGCTTGTTTTTCCGAACAATAAGATTTGGGGCGATGTTATTAAGAATGTAACGGCTGAGACTGTACGACGTGTCGACATGGTTTTTGGTATTGGTTATCAAGATGATATTGAGAAAGCGAAAGCCATCTTTAATGATATCTTAGCGAGTCATCCTGCCGTATTGAAATCACCAGAACATATGGTGAAATTGCATACTCTTAATGAATCATCAGTCGACTTTATTGTTCGCCCATGGGTGAAAACTGACGATTATTGGGATGTGTATTGGGAAGTGACCGAAACCGTTAAGAAACGCTTTGATGCTGAAGGCGTGAGCATTCCGTTCCCACAACGTGATGTGCATGTTTATAAGCATGATGTTTAATATCTGGGTATAAAATACAATAAATAAAAAAGGAGTGATTCTGAATCACTCCTTTTTTTGTCTTTATTTTAAGCGACTATTTATCTGAATCGATAGTAATATCAGATGGCTTTTTAAATTTCTTTATGATGAGAGAGGCAACAAAAAACACGACACCGACAATAAGAGCTGAACGTAAGATAGTGAATCCATCATGCTCTAATTGTTGTACATGAGGGCCTACAGAGGCAAATAAGCGTAAACTGAAGAAGGCCAACATGATAAATGGGATGATTTTGTTCATTCGTTTATGCTCCGTTAATGTAGGGTGTCGTTATGTAGTGTTAATAATCATAACGAAAGGTAAGCTAAATTGAATTGCCTTTATTGGTAATGTAAGTTTACTTTTTTATCAGACCTTGATGTGTTCAAAAGACTGGGTGATTTGTGGGGGATGACAAGATTGAATGTCTCCGCTAAAGAAAGGTAAGATCTACGTATTATGTTTGGCGACCTTCTGCCTTAATTTTCAGGTGAATGAAAATTATTTTAAAATAGATGAAGAAAAATCTTTACAATATTCGGCAGTAGGGTATTATCCATCTCGCTCTGTTGCTCAGAGTTGTTAATGAACATCAAGTAAAAGTAAGCCTTAGTATTTCTTCGTAATGTTGTTATTCTCAGTGTTTCCCTTAGCTTTGTAGTCACATTTAATAATTCAAGCTCTAAGCGCATCGCATTATGCGATTTTTTATGAATTTAAATATATAAGGGACATCACATGTCTAAAACAACTGGTATCGTTAAATGGTTTAACGAAGAGAAAGGTTTCGGTTTTATCACTCAAGATAACGGCGGCGCTGACGTATTCGTACATTTCCGTGCTATCGCTTCAGAGGGTTTCAAAACTCTTGCTGAAGGCCAAAAAGTTTCTTTTGAAGTTGAGCAAGGCCAAAAAGGCCCTCAAGCTGCTAACGTTGTAGCTGCTTAATTTCAAATAAGTTGCGCAGATGGTATTTATACCATTTGCGCTACTTTTAAATGCTTTATTAACACTCGATTTAGTTCTACTCTGTAAGATATAAACATTTCAAACATCTGCTCCTGTTTTGTACTTGTCCTAACCTCTCTTATTTACTTCTACTATTTTAGTTTTAATCCAATCATTTTCTGTAACATCAATCTATGACATCATTTAAATTAATTTTTTAGCCTCATTCTATTCAAAAAATACAGGTCAAAAATTAAGCATATTTCTTATTTATAAATCCAAAGGTACTAAATGAACGTAAGTTTTACTATTTTCAAAAATAATGTTTCATGGGACGCTCCAATTCACCAACTAAACAGTGATGTTTTATTGCGTAATGTCTTAATCAAAGGCAATTTGAATACGTTTGATATTCAATTTTCATATTGTGAAGAGACGGGCGAAGGAAGTATTACCAATAGCGATAATCACTCTATTGGCAACTTTTCAATTTCTTATTAATTAATCACGTTTTTAGATTTAACTGAACTTTTATTGGCTCCCCCAAAATAGCACTGGCCAATTCTTTTTCTCTGAATAGCTTTTTAGTGGTTCACAAGGATTTACCAAGTACGTATGGTCCACGTACAAACACAATGGTAAATCGTTGATAGAATCGGTATAAAAGTGAATATCAGAATAGGTATTTTTTTCTCCACCTAGCCATTCCGTTAGTCGCGTTACTTTCCCTTCTCTATAGCTTGCTGTACCTAATATATGGCGAGTGTAATAACCATTTTTTTCTTTTAAATCAATACCAATAGCATGTTCAATGCCAATTTTTTTAGCGACCGCTTTAACTAAAAATGTGACGGATGCAGAGATGAGCACAATATCTATGTTATCGTTTTTTAATTCTTGAATTAGTGTTTTTGCTTCGGGAAACAATAAAGGCAAAATTCGCTCTTCGACACATTCTTCCGTAAGTTCTGTGATTTTTTCTTTTGCCACTGCTTTCAATGGGTGCATTGAGAAGGCAAGATAATCTTCCATATCCATCAAACCCCGCGAATACAGTGCCATTAAACGTTTATCTTCCGTTAAAAAGCTAGGATCCGTGACAATTCCTTTATCCACTAAGAACTCATTCCAAATCATGGCACAATCACCGTTGATCAACGTGTCATCCATATCAAATACGTACAATGGCTGCGTCATACTAAGCTCTCACTGGTTGAATTTCGTTAAGATTAAAGAGTAAGTCTAATGTACTTCCTGCGGCTAACAGCCTTTCTGAAGAACGATTCAATAAATCGACGGTAAGATCGCAATTATTTACATCGACTTGGTAGCGAATAACATTACCAAGTAATTGGTGGCTCTTAATAATGCCTTGTTTTGGTGCTGAAATATGCTCGGCATAGTGTCGACCTTCTTCTTTTACATAAATCGATTCTGGACGAATGGCGACTTTCCATTCTGTTTCAATATCAAAGAGTTGTTTTGCTTTTGGTGCATCCACCAAGTTGTAGTGTCCCATGAAACCAGCTACAAACTCATTTGCAGGTTGGGTGTATATTTCTTCTGGTGATCCTTGTTGAACGATTTCGCCTTGGTTCATTAAAAAGATGCGATCGGACATGATCATCGCTTCTTCTTGATCGTGAGTGACAAAAATAGTGGTTAAATTCAGTTCTTTTTGAATATCTCGAATCTGTTGGCGAAGGCGTTTTCTGATCTTTGCATCTAATGCCGATAATGGCTCATCCAGTAATAATATTCTAGGTTTTACAACTAACGCACGAGCCAATGCAACTCGTTGACGTTGTCCGCCAGAAAGTTGATGTGGATAGCGATCTTCTTTGCCATTCAAATCAACCAATTCAATGACTTTATTTACCTCTTTTTCGACCGTATTTGCATCGATTTTTTTCATTTTCAAACCAAATGCAATGTTTTCTTTTACGGTCATATTGGGGAATAAGGCATAAGATTGAAACACCATCCCAATACCACGTTGTTGTGGTGTTTGGTTTGTGATGTTTTCGCCATTTACCCAAACTTCGCCGTTATTGATGGGATCTAAGCCCGTCAAGCTACGAAGTAGTGTTGATTTACCACAACCACTTGGGCCTAATAACGTGATGAATTCCCCTTTTTCGATATTGAAACTCACATCTTCAAATACGGTATTATCACCAAAACGTTTCGTTAATTTATTTACGCTTACATAGCTCATGATTTGATCCCTTGGCTAAAACGACTTGCTAGCCAAGTCAGTAAAAAGATGAATAAGAAATAGGTCATTACTAATGCAGACGTAAAGTGTCCGCTCGTTTGTCGCATGTTATAGAGGTAGATTTGCAGAGTTTCATAACGCGTGCCGACTAAGATGTTGGCAAACACAAATTCACCCAGTAAAAATGAAAAGGATAAGAAGAGTGATGCCATTAATCCTTTTCTTAAATTCGGAAGAATGATCAAGAGAAAGGCTTTGGTTGTACTTGCTCCTAGTAAATGAGCTGCATCCATTAGATCGTGTAAATTGATGGCTTCAAAACTATTTGCGACAGCGCGGTACATAAATGGCAATGCAATAGTGAAATAGGTTCCGATGAGTATCCAGGGTGTTCCAACTAAAGGGATACTACTGTCAGCATAGATTTGCAATAACCCAACGGATGACACGACAGGTGGAACCGCAAAGGGTAATAGAATGAGAATGTTCATCACTTTATCGAGTTTTGGGAAGTAATAAAACACGACAAAAATAGCGGGAATAATCAGTACAACACTCAACGTTAATGCGGCGAGACCAATAAATAATGAACGGCCAAATGCAGCGATGAAACGCTCGTCTGTTAATAGTTGTCCATACCAGTTCAAAGTGAATCCATCTGGAAGGATTGTCGCGCCCCAGCGTGAAGACATCGAGTACACAAACGTCGCGATAATTGGGATCATCATGATACCAACAATAGAATAAACGACTGATTTGTGAAAGGTGGCGTTAACGTTTTGCATGATAACTCCTAGCAATAAGCCACTGATTAATTAGGGTAATGAAGGCCAGTATTGCCATTAATATGACAGAAATAGCGGCGGCTAAATTTGGCTCTAAGAATAAATCTCCAGAAACAAGACTCGCAATACGAACGGTAATGACGTTGTAGTTACCATTGGTGAGAGCATACACACTGGCGTAAGCACCAATGGCATTAGCGATTAAAATGATGAAGGTGCCGAGTAACGCGGGTGATAACACGGGTAAGGCGATTTTTGTCCAGTATTGCCATGTTTTTGCACCAAGTAGTGCTGAAGCGGCCTGCCAATCATCGCTTAATGCATCAAACGCGGGATAAAGTAATAAAACACCCAAAGGGATTTGGAAGTAAATATAAAGCGTGAGTAAGCCCCATTGGCCATATAAATTAAAATCATCAATGAGACCATATTGCTTGAGTAGCAAAGTGAATGCGCCATTAACGCCTAGAATAATAATGAAGGCAAAAGAGAGCGGTACGCCTGAGAAGTTACTGCTCATATTGGTAAAGGCTATAACGCCATCACGAATTTTGCTGTCAATTCTTCGTAATGATGAAACCAATAAAGTAGCAATTGCGAGCCCAATAAAACTTGACCAAATAGCCAGCCATAAACTGTTACTAAACCCTTGTAGCATAAAGCTTGAATCGAATATTTCTTGATAGTTTTCAAAAGAGTATTCATCTTCATAAATAAAACTATTGATGAACACCCAAATCATCGGAGCTAATTGAAATAAATAGAAAAATAATGCCAATGGAGCGAGCCAAATCGCAGGTTTTATTTTATGTAACCACAATGGTAATCGCTTACTTGGGCTATTTTTAGAATGAGTGACTACAGAACTACTCATAATGTTAATGATCCCTGAGGGTAGGGTTTATCATGGTCGAGTGCCAATAACTGGCATACCATGCCACAAAGTTCGGTTTGTTTAATTACCGCTTCTTGGTGAGTAAATGAATCACCTATGACAAACAAAGGAACCTCTCGTTCTTCTGGTAAGATCCCACCGTGTGATAAGTCGTTATTCATGCCGTGATCACTGGTAATGAGGATCTGATAACCATCACGAACCCAATCATCAATATAATTAGACAGAATGATATCGGCCACGCGTGCGCTGTTTCTGTATTGGCGAGAATCTAAGCCAAATTTATGTCCAATATCATCAATGTTCATTGGGTGAATTAATAAGAAATTGGGTTGGTGAGTATGACGAAGGTGCTCTGCATCTAGAAATAATGCTTCATCTGGATAGTGATCCCAATGATAAAAACAACCATGTTGAATATTCAGATTTTCATCATCAGTAAAGCGATCACGTACTGCATGATAAGGGGCGATATTATAAAGTTCGCTGACCCAATGATAAGCGGCAGCCGCTGTTTTTAGCCCTTGTTTTCTGGCTAAGCTGAATACCGATTCATGATGAGATAAACGCACTATATTGTTGTTTACAATGCCACTTTCGACTGGAGACACACCGGTGAGTAGGCACTCATAGAGTGGGCGAGACATCGACGGCAATTCAGATTGAATTTTATATAGCGTTGTTCTTTGGTGCTCAATTAACCCATTTAAGTAGCCCATGCAATCGCGGGCTACTTGGTAATTAAGTCCATCAAGAACAACAAGGATAACCTTATTGTTCATAGCAACCTCTACTGTTGATTGATAAGGACGTTTTCTTGCCATTGACGTGGCAATTTACGAGCGGATTTTTCCCATGCTTTGAAGTCACTAACAGGATGAACGTTAGTGTATTGGTCGCTTGGAATTAATTTGTCTTGAATAGCTTTAGGTAATATTACGTCGTTACGAATTGGACGAGCGTAGCCTTCAGCCAAGTTGATTTGCCCTTGGTCACTGAAAATATATTCACGAGCTAGTTTTGCTGAGTTCGGGTTTTTAGCGAATTTATTGATGATGGTGGTGTAGCCTGAAATAACCGATCCATCTTGAGGGATATTTACGCTGAAACGTGCCTGCCCTGATTCATTATGACCGAGCTTGTCGCGATAATTTAACGCGTTGAAATCCCATAAGATAGCGACTTCAACTTCGCCTTTTTCTAAGTTGGCTAAGCCAGGATCGGTATAAGATAAACGACCCTGTTTTGCTAATTTAGCAAAGAATTTAATGGCTGGTTTTAAGTTGCTTTCATCGCCACCATTAGCAAATGCCGCCGCTAAAACGGCGTTGTTTGCTTGAGCTGCAACCCCAACATCTCCTACGCTGACTTTGTATGTACCTT
>SAMEA5043647__coassemble_320_pt1 | contig 17660 bp, 14 predicted proteins | sample SAMEA5043647__metabat2_low_PE_001 | metagenome-assembled genome bin SAMEA5043647 (sample SAMEA5043647) | Gadus morhua | reverse complement strand
GTGTGATACCAAACAAACATGGGATGTGGAATTAAGCGATAAAACAGACTTAGCGACCATTCTAGCAAAAACAGAAGACGCACCAAGCTGGACTGAATTAACGGCGTTACAAATTATCGATATGTTAGTTCAACAAGGGTATACCGCAAAACACATGGTTATCACCGGTGGTGAACCTTGTATGTATGATCTCACCTCATTAACAGAAGAATTAGAAAAGAACGGTTACCGCTGCCAAATTGAAACCAGTGGCACCTACCCTATTCTTACTTCAAATAACACTTGGGTGACCGTGTCACCAAAAATAAACATGAAAGGTAAGCTTCCAGTATTAGACGACGCTCTAATGCGTGCCAACGAAATCAAACACCCTGTAGGCACCACTAAAGACATCGAACAGCTAGAAGCGCTATTGGATGGCGTTAATCTATTAACTGATGTAACGATTGCATTGCAACCTATTAGCCAGAAGCCACGCGCTACTGAACTGTGTATTGAAACTTGCATTAAGAAAAACTGGCGACTTTCTATACAAACACATAAGTATTTAGCGATTGCGTGATAAATTTTTACAATTTCCTTGTTTGAATCATGGAAATGTAATCATTCTCGATATATGTTTATCTGATAATGAAACAAATACAATAACATCCTCTTGGAGATAATATGTCTAACAGACTACGTAGAACAAAAATCGTTTGTACTCTTGGCCCTGCAACTGATCGTGATAACAATCTTGAAAAAATCATTGTCGCTGGTGCAAACGTTGTTCGTATGAACTTTTCACACGGTAGCGCAGAAGACCACATCGAACGTGCAAAAAAAGTTCGTGAAATCGCAGCAAGACTAGGCACACACGTAGCAATCCTTGGTGACCTTCAAGGTCCTAAAATTCGCGTATCAACGTTTAAAGACGGTAAAATCCACTTAACTATTGGTGATAAATTCACCCTAGACAGCGATTTACCAAAAGGTGAAGGCAACCAAGAAAGCGTTGGCCTTGATTATAAAGAATTACCACGTGACGTTGTAGCAGGAGATGTTCTGCTTCTTGATGACGGTCGTGTTCAATTAAAAGTTACCGCCGTTGAAGGCAATAAAGTTCACACTGAAGTAACGGTTGCAGGTCCTTTATCAAACAATAAAGGCATCAACAAACAAGGCGGCGGTCTTTCAGCTGAAGCGCTAACAGACAAAGATAAAGCAGACATCATCACAGCTGCTGCAATGAAAGTAGATTACCTAGCGGTTTCTTTCCCACGTAATGGCGAAGACATGAACTACGCTCGCCGTTTAGCGCGTGACGCAGGCCTTGAAGCGAAATTAGTCGCTAAAGTAGAACGTGCAGAAACAGTAGCAACAGAAGAAGCAATGGATGACATCATCATGGCTTCTGACGTTGTAATGGTTGCTCGTGGTGACCTAGGTGTTGAGATTGGCGATCCTGAATTAGTCGGCGTTCAAAAACAACTGATCCGTCGTGCTCGTAGCCTTAACCGTACGGTTATTACGGCAACACAAATGATGGAATCAATGATCACAAGCCCAATGCCAACTCGTGCTGAAGTGATGGACGTTGCTAACGCCGTACTTGATGGCTCGGATGCGGTAATGCTTTCTGCTGAAACAGCGGCTGGGGACTTCCCAGTTGAAACCGTAACTTCAATGGCAAGTGTATGTATTGGTGCTGAAAAAGTACCAACAGTGAACGTATCTAACCACCGTTTAGACCGTCGTTTCACTACGCCAGAAGAAACGATTGCAATGTCTACTATGTATGCAGCAAACCACATGGAAGGCATCACTGCGATGATTACGCTGACTGAGTCTGGTCGTACACCATTAATGATGTCTCGTCTAAGCTCTGGTTTACCAATCTTCGCTTTGTCTCGTAACGAAAGCACACTGAACCGTGCAACACTTTACCGTGGTGTTACGCCAGTGTTCTTTGATGAAAGTGCAGATTCTGGCTTACCATCAACACACGCCGCTATCAATGCACTAAAAGACAAAGGTCTATTAGTAAAAGGCGACCAAGTTATTATCACTCAAGGTGATGTAATGGACATCGTAGGCTCAACTAACTGCATGCGTATCATTACTGTTGAGTAATAAAACACGCTAAATTAAGTGATTAAAAAGCCCAGAGAGTCGTGATGACTCTCTGGGCTTTATTTTTACGCACAATTCAGTGCTTGCCGCTTATCATTTAAATTACTTTTGGATTAATACAACGCGGCATTCATACGGACGCAGTATTCCACCCTCTTGCGGTGGTGTAGATTCGACATCACCGTAGTTCGCTAAAATGTACTCCGATTGCTTCCCTGTTAAATCTAAAGTAACAGGAACGTCATTACCGTAAAAATTATGTACCGCAATCAAACGATGCGTCGTATTTTCACGCTGGTAACAAAATAGAGATTCATGATCAGGCATAAGATCGCGATAATCCCCAGTAGTAATGACATCAATACGCTTACGCAACTGAATCAATTTCTGATAAAAGTAAAACACGGAGCTTGAATCACTGACTGCTTTTTCTGCATTTACACTCTTATAGTTAGTCGCAATCGACAACCACGGTTTTCCTTGAGTAAACCCAGCATTTTCCAAATCATTCCATTGCATTGGGGTACGGGAATTATCTCGTGATTTCTGGTCTAAAATCTCAAGCATCTCATCGTCTGAAACTAACTTATCTTGATTCACCATGATGTTGTACATATTGGTACTTTCAAGATCACGATATTGTTCAATAGACGTATAGTGTGGGTTGGTCATCCCAATCTCTTCACCTTGATATATATACGGTGTTCCTTGCATCATGTGTATTGAGGAAGCAAGCATCTTGGCTGATAATTCACGATACTCACCATCGTTACCTAAACGGCTAACCACTCTTGGTTGGTCGTGATTACACCAGAACAATGCGCCCCAGCCTTTACCATTCAAACCTGTTTGCCAATGATTAAAGATGGATTTCAATGATAAGAAATCAAATGGGAATTTCGTCCATTTATCGCCATTTTTATAATCGGCTTTAAGATGATGGAAGTTAAACACCATCGACAGCTCTTTGCCTTCTTTCGCTGAATATTGTTGGCAATGCTCTAATGTGGTCGATGACATTTCACCAACCGTAACAGAACCATACTTTTGAAAAACAGCGTCACTTATCTCTTGTAAATATTGATGTACCTTAGGGCCATCAGTATAAAATCGGCGGCCATCTCCCACATCGTCATTCAGAAATTCTTGTTGTTTTGAAATCAAATTAATGACATCTAAACGGAATCCATCAATGCCTTTTTCTGCCCAAAAGCTAATAATATTTTTCACTTCTTGACGAACCTTTGGATTCTCCCAATTTAAATCCGCTTGTTCTTTAGCAAAAAGATGCAAATAATACTGTCCAGAGGACTCATCTAACGCCCACGCATTACCCCCAAATTTAGACTGCCAATTCGTTGGTTCTTTATCATCAACGGGATCTTTCCAAATATAATAATCTCGATATTCGCTGTCTTTATTTCCCAATGCCGATTGAAACCAATGATGCGTTGTCGATGTATGATTAACAACGATATCCATAATAATACGTATACCACGAGACGTTGCTTGTTCAAGCAATTCATCCAGATCATCCATCGTTCCAAAATCAGTATTAATGGAATAATAATCTGAAATATCATAGCCATTATCAACCATTGGCGATTGATAGACAGGCGTCAACCATATCGCATCAATTCCCAGTTTTTGTAAATAATCCAGTTTTGAAATGATCCCTTGGATATCTCCGGTACCTTTATCGGTACTATCACAAAAGCTTTTTGGGTAAATTTGATAAACGGTCGCTGTGCGCCACCACTCTGTATTTGTCATTCTATGTTCTCTAAACCACTAAAAAAGAGAACACCTTTGCACTATTTCAATCAACATAAAGACAAAGGTGTTAAATAATTACGCTACGGAAACGTACAGCTGTTCTTTTACTTGCGCTCGTTTATACAAGGCAAGCGTTAACATCGCAGGAACGACGATCGCGACAAGCATAGCTACGCCATAAATACCCCAGTATTGCGGCTGAATAGAAAGAATACCCGGCAAACCACCAACACCAATACCATTCGCCATGACGCCTGCACTCCCACAAATAGCCGCCGCCATCGCAGAGCCAATCATCGCACTCAACATCGGAAATTTGTATTTCAAGTTAATACCGTACATTGCGGGCTCAGTAACGCCTAAATACGCAGAAATAGCCGCAGGTACTGAAATATCACGCTCACCGCTTTTTTTACTGATAATAATGATGCCGACAACGGCCGACGCTTGAGCAATATTTGATAACGCAATGAGTGGCCAAATTGGGGTTCCACCGAGTTCTTGCATCAATTGCAGATCAACCGCATTCGTCGTATGGTGGATCCCCGTGATCACTAATGGTGCATAAAAGAAACCAAAAATCACAGAACCAACAATTGCAAAGTCTCCTGTCATTGCTGCTTTTGCTGCCATTGCAACTCCGTCACCAACAATACGCCCAAACGGGCCGATGAAGGCGTGAGCTAAAATCACAGACAACAAAATAGAAACAAATGGCACAACAACAAGGTATAGATAAGAAGGAACGATGCGCTTCAAATTTGTTTCAATAAAGGCGAGAGCAACTCCAGCAAGCATCGCGGGTATGACTTGAGCTTGATACCCCACTTTCTCGATCACAAATAGCCCAAAATCCCATACATCAGGGACTTCTTTACCAATAAGGTACGCATTCATCAATTGTGGTGACACTAAAGTAATGCCTAGAGTAATGCCGAGAATTGGTGTACCGCCCAACTTTTTCACCGTAGACCAACACACACCAACGGGTAAGAAGAAGAAAATGGCTTCGCCAATCAACCACAAGAAAGAATGCACAGTGGCCCAAAACTGGCTAGTTTGAACCAATGTCTGACCATCAAACATTTTGATGTCGCCAATGACATTTCTAAACCCTAAAATTAAACCACCCGTGATAATAGCTGGCAGTAAAGGAACAAATATCTCAGCAAGGTGCGATATTCCACGCTCAATAATATTCATATTTTGACGAGCGGCTAATTTAGCATTCTCTTTTGAGGTGCCTTTTTCACCCGTCAATTCATTTAAAATCGCAAAAACGTCATCAACTTCAGTACCAATAACAACTTGAAACTGCCCTGCATTGGTAAAACACCCTTTTACCATTCGAATTTTTTCAATGCTTTTTACGTCGGCACACTTCACGTCATTTAATACAAAACGTAAGCGAGTTAAACAATGGCTTACACTCGCAATGTTCTCTGATCCCCCGACCAGTTCTATCAAACGTTGTACGTCCTTTCTCTCTATTTTACTCATGCCTTTAATCCACGTTGATTATTGTTTTATATTAATGGGAATGTTCCCATTTTATTTTCGAGTATAATTACAAAGATGAAACAAGAAATAAATGAGAGTCTTCCCACAAGGTGAATTAGATCACAATAAAGTCTCTTTTGTAATAAGACTAAACCGTCAGTGACTGAGTAAGATGCGTGATCGTTACGTTGCCATCTAATTGCTGTAAAAGCTGCTTAGCGGCACTTTTTCCCGCTAATTGATAACCAGGGTTAATACTGATGATATTTGGAAATAAGAAAGAAAGTAGCTCATGCCCACCGACACCGGTTACTTGAATGTCATTACGGTGTAACTCCTGAAGCCGTTTTGCTACCCCAAGCGCTATCGTATCACTCGCACACACAATGGCCTGTAATTCTCGGTCTAAAACAGAGTCAACTAACGCATACGCACTTTGGTGATCAAGCTGTCCTGTCGCAAACTTTGGGGGAAGGTTTCGCTCATGACACCACTCAAGGTAAGCCTCTAGACGCAATTTACCCGTTGTTTTGTCACTAGGATCAACGCCAATATAGGCAATGTTCTGCAAGTTCATGTCAGACAGATGGTAAAGCGCTTGTCGAATAACCCCTTCATTATCATAATTAATCGAGCTGACTTTATCAGTATCCATTGCGATCACAACCATGCGCTCATTCCAACGCTCAATCTCAGTCATATCACAATGTGTAAATCCGAAAAAAATCACACCATCAACGCTGCGTCGTCTTAATACCTCTAAATGTTCATTCGTTTTTTGAGCATCAAACTGACTTTCCATGATCACTGCATCATAACCATGTTGGTAGATAACCTCTAGAATACCGCTAACGGCTTTATTTTCAGAGGGAGAGTCAAGACGAGAAGTAATAACACCAATGACTTTCTGGCTGCCACCACGCATGCTTTGAGCCGACTTGGAAGGGATAAAACCAGATTCTTTAATTATCTGTTCTACTTTTTGACGAGTTTCTAACTTCACTTTAGGATCGTTCGTTAATACACGAGATACGGTTGATTTCCCAACGCCAGCCAGTTTCGCAACATCAAGGATCGTCAATTTCTTCGTCATATTTACTTCATCCATCTGTGTTTATTTAATTTACAATAATACCGTTATCTTCTTTTTTTCTGAATCTAATTCATCCAGATTTACGACCTTTCATAAAAAACGCACAAGCTATCTCGTGCGTTTTATTATTCAATGCGTCTTATGAAGAAATATTAAGACTTCCAGCCATCATAAGCACGAGTAATCGTCTCGTTTGCGGCTTTCCACTCTTTGCTGCTTCTCAGTGTTTTTCGATCAAAGCTTTGTGTTTTTAACAACGAATGAGCTTTCTCTACGGTTTGAATCGCGAGATTATCTAACACTTCAACCGCTGATTTTCTGTTATTACACATTAAGAGCATATCGCAACCAGCATCAAGAGCTTGCTGAGAACGTTCTGCAGGCCCCCCCATTATCGTTGCCCCTTCCATACTAAGGTCATCAGAAAACACCAAACCAGTAAAGTTGAGTTGTTTACGTAAGATGTCTTTTAACCAGAATGATGAACCACTGGCTGGTGATGAATCGTATTCAGGGTAAATCACATGGGCTGGCATCATCGCATCTAAAATACCGGCATCAATTTGTGCTTTAAAGATGGCCATGTCTAGCTCAAAAATGTTGTCGCGATTATCATAAGGGGTTTCTAAATGAGAATCGGCAATCACACCACCATGGCCAGGAAAATGCTTGCCCGTTGTCGACGTTCCTGCCGATTTCATTCCTTGCATAAAGGCGGTGCTGTACTTAACAATGGTATTAATATCATCGCCAAATGCACGATTACCAATCGCTTTACAATCAAAGCCGCTGTCTAACACTGGTGCAAACGTTAAATCGATGTCATGAGCGACTAATTCAGCACACAATAGCCAACCCGCTGTTTTCGCTAACTCGATACCATTGTTCATCTCGGCATACGCTTGAGCGGGTGGGATTAAGGTAAATTCATCTCTGAAACGTTGAACACGCCCACCCTCTTGGTCAACACCAATAATAATAGGGCGACCTGCCGCTTTACGAATTGAGGCGATGAGCGCTGACAACTGTGCAGGATCGTGATAATTACGAGCAAAAAGGATTAAACCACCCACAGTAGGATGCTGAAGTAGCTCACGCTCTTCTGCATCAATTTCATACCCTTCAACATCTAGCCATAACGGACCCATTACATTCTCCAAATCATCTTAATTTTTATAGGCTTAAAGTATCACGCTCTTTGCCGTTTTAAAATCTTATATCTTGAACTTAGGTTCGAAATCTCAAACAAACCCTAGGTATATTTCACTTATTCTATGGCACAATGAGTTTCAGTTTTATTGACCATGATAAAATGCAGATAGCGACATTAGATATGGAGAGATTAAGATGGAAAAATACGTAGGCTTAATGTCAGGCACGAGTTTAGACGGTGTCGATGCCGTATTAGTTGAAACCAACGGTACAGAAATCACACTTCTCGGTCACGCAGATTACCCAATGGATGCACAATTAAAATCCGATGTATTGTCTGTTTGTACTGGGCAAGCCACCAATTTAAAAATGATTGGGGAAATAGATCATCGCTTAGGGCATTTATTTGCAGACGCTGCCTTACATTTACTCAACACTCTCTCTGTTGATCCTGCCAGTATTACTGCGATTGGTAGCCATGGACAAACGCTCTTTCACTCCCCTGATACTCAATACCCATTTACGACTCAATTAGGAGATGCCAATATTATCGCGGCGAAAACGGGAATTAATACGATTGCCGATTTTCGTCGCAAAGACATGGCGCTTGGTGGTCAAGGCGCACCACTGGTTCCTGCATTTCATCACACTTTATTTGGCAAGCCAGAAAGTACACTTATTGTGCTAAACATTGGCGGTATTTCTAACATCTCGATTCTTCAAAAAAATTCGCCAGTCATTGGTTATGATACTGGCCCTGGTAATATGTTGATGGATGCCTGGATATATGAGCATAAGCAAAAGAATTATGATCACAATGGTGAATGGGCTCGCAACGGCATCATCATTCATCCATTATTAAGCAAACTAAAACAGCACTTGTATTTTGCTCGACCTTATCCTAAAAGCACAGGGCGTGAGTTGTTTAACTTGGAATGGTTTACTCAATACATTGAAAATCAATCGTATAAAGCACAGGACGTACAAGCAACTTTATTAGAATTTACCGTCACGACCATTGTTGACCAAATAACTAAGTTTCGCGTTGGTAGCGAGGCCAAATTACTGGTATGTGGTGGTGGCGCGCATAATCAATATTTGATGGAACGATTGCAACAACACCTTCCTAAGTGGGCAGTATCCACCACCAACGACTACAATGTAGATAGTGATAACATGGAAGCGATGGCCTTTGCTTGGCTTGCTCACCAACGCGTTCACGACCGACCAAGTAATGAACCGGATGTTACCGGTGCTTCACGTTATGCAAGTTTAGGTGTAATCTACCCGGCGTTTTAAATACAAATAAGAATAATTACTAAGTAGTCCCTTTATGCATATTTCAGCTCAACTACAGCCAATTTGGCACAGCAAAAAGTCATCCGATCCATGCCATACTTTAGAAGATCAATTGGCATGGCTGCGCAATGCTGACGATAATATTAAACTTAAAACCTCTGATCCAAAGAAGATAGAGAAAGATCATCTAGCTTTAAATCAATGGTTACCACAACGCTTACATTCTGCCATTGAGTTGTTTGCTAAAAAGAATGAGGTTAATCAAAACGTTGCGGCTTCTATGTGGCTAAAATCGTTTAACAACCAATTTTTCACCAGTTTGGTGGCTCTGCGTCTAAAGTTCAATCGTGTTCCTATTATTCAGTTTAATGATATTTTCATTTCAACCCCAAATGGTGAGAAAATAAAATCATTACAAATTAATAAACACTGCCCTTTTGTTTGTCTTTCTGATGATCCTCTTTCTTCTGAGTCTCAAGCGATAACCGTAAGCAATCATGAAGAGCTGGATCTGGCCTTTACGCACCTTTTACAACAAGTCGGCGGTGGATTAAGCCTTCTCTTTGAACAAGAAAAATTGAAACATCGACCATTCTGGGGAGCCGTATCGTTAGCTGTCAGTGTTTTCTTTATGCGTTTAACCGAAAATGGCATATCCCATAAACAAGCGAATGATATTGCCCCAGAAGCCGATAAATGGGTCGACAACATCATGCCAGATATAGGCAAAGGATTGGCTCATGTTCGAGTGGCGGAAAATACAACTCAAGCCATTTTGTATGTGCAACGCGAAACCTGTTGCATGAAATACAAAATCGATGGCAAGAAGAATTGCGCGACATGCCAATTACTTGATGAAGACAAACGCCACAAGAAAAACATCAAACGCATCCCTTCTAAATAATACGCATCTTATCAATTGTAATGTGTCGGTCATTTTACTGACACATTACTTTTATAAATCTTAAATAAAACTTACATCAATCTTTCATATAGTTTTTTTATCTTAGATACCAAGCAAACAATTACACCAAAACGGATTGTTTTGGTTACTTTAAAGGTATGGGATCTAATGAAAAAATTACTACTATCAACGGCTATATTGTCTTCTCTTACATCAACCACTCTTTTCGCTGCAACCGTTTATGATCAAGACAACACTCAATTGAAAGTTGGTGGCAGAGCCGAAGCACGAGCGAATATATCCGACAATAATGAAACAATAGACAACAGCTCATTTAAAGATAAAAGTCGTGCACGTATTAATTTAAAAGGTAAAACAAAAATCAATGAAAGCTTAGGTGCCTTTGGTACTTATGAAGTCGAAATTGGGAGTGGTAAGAATAATACGGTAAATACCCGTTACTTATTTGCAGGCTTAAGCACTACCGTTGGTAATTTCTCTTACGGCCAACAAGATTCAGCGCAAGTTATGCTGACTGATTACACTGATATTCTTGCTACGTTTGGTGGTGATGCTGCCGATTTAACGACAGGTAACCAAGATAAGCGTGAAAACAACTTCTTATACTCTGGTGAATTTGATGCGTTAACAGTGCAAGCAAACTACATTGCCAGCAATGAAAAAGACGATGATAGCTTTGGTATTTCTGGTATGTATGCTTTGCCTATGGGATTGGACTTTGGCCTAGGTTACACATCAGGACAGCAAGCCTCTGCAGGCTTAAATTCTGTCGATGCCGACCAAATCAACCTCGCAATTCGCTATACAGTAAATGCCTTCATGGTATCAGGCTTATTTACTACTGGTGAAATCGATAATAAAGACGCCAATGGTTACGAACTGGCTGCGGCTTATAAACTTGACCAATGGGTTTTCCAAGGCGTATATAACTTTCAAGACGTAGACAGTACCGACACAGAAAACAACGTGGCTATTGAAGCCATTTACAAACTCAATAAAAGTTTCCGCACGTATGCAGGCTACAAATTTGAACAAATCGACAATAAAGACGACCAACTGCAATTTGGTCTACGTTACGATTTCTAAGTAAAATCGTTAACAATAGTAAATTTTAGCACTCTGGGTGGAGGCTAAATACAAATCCGAAACGGTTATTTTACGGTTTCGGATTTTCATTTTGGCACATCGTACCAATTTCTGTTATAACGTAGCCTCAAATCACTATTTAACGGTTAATCATGAAATTACTAGTTCGCAATTTACCTCGTACAATGACTGAATATGAATTAAGAGAAATGTTTAAAGCTCACGGTTCTCTTGGTTATTGCACATTAGTTTTAGACGAAGCGACTGGCGAATCTAAAGGTTTTGCCTTTATTGACATGCCAAACGATGAAGAAGCTCTAGCCGCTATCGAAGCTGAAAATGGTAAAAAGTTTGATAAAGACAAAATTCGCGTAAAAGCAGCAGAATAATTCCATTATTTTGTAGGCTAAACGCATTCTAGTGATTCAAATATCATGGCTCTCAAGCTGGTATTTGAATCACTTATTTTGATCACCCACTCCCCTAAAAACTCTGCCAATTAGATAAGATGATGCCAATGTCTGATCCTTGCTTTACTTCTTTTTTACACCCTCTCGATAGCTACTCTTTACCTGAGCGATTCACTTTCCCGTTTTACTATGAACCGCATCCATTATGCGAGCTAGCAGCTAATCAGTTACAGGGTCACTTGATATCCCAAACAGAATGGCAACACAACTTTGGATTAGAAGAAAGCAACGATAAAGCCATTGGTAAAATGTTTGGCGTATTGCTTGTACGCCACCCTTCTGGTGAAGTCGGATTTTTGTCTGCTTTTTCAGGAAAAATTGCTGACAGTAATCACCTCCCACATTTTGTTCCTCCCGTATTTGATATGCTCAAGGAAGACGGTTTTTTTAAAACTGAATTGGCAGAAATTACCGATATAAACACGGCGATAAAACAACAACAAAGCAATCCGTTATTGGGCGAATTAAGCACCACTCTATCTATAGAAAACACAATCTCTCAAGAACAACTTGAAGCCCAGCGCCAAGTCATGATCGAAGGCCGAAAATCACGAAAAGAACAACGTGCAGATGCAGAACGTAATGCATCATCAGAATCCGGCGAGCGCTTAAAAATAGAATTAGGAAAGCAGAGTGTTCAAGAAAAGAACGCCCTGAGAGATTTGAAAATACATTGGGACACAAGAATCAATAAAATTCAGTCTCAATTAGATGACTTAAATAACGCTATTAACGCATTAAAAACACGTCGTAAAGTGTTATCTTCTGCCTTACAAAAAAAATTGTTCCAACAATACAAATTCCTAAACATCCATGGCGTAGAAAAAGATCTTAACGATATTTTTAAAGATACCCCAAATCATGTTCCTCCAGCAGGCTCTGGCGAATGTGCCGCACCAAAATTGCTTCAATACGCATTTGCACATGGTTTTACCCCACTTGCTTTGGCTGAATTTTGGTGGGGAAGCGCTCCAAAATCAGAAATACGTCAACACAAAAAATTCTATGCGTCTTGTCAAAGTAAATGCCAACCAATCTTAGGGCATATGTTGGATGGTATTGAAATGGATGAAAACCCACTGTTAATCAATCCAGCAGAAGGCAAAGACATCGATATTATTTATGAAGATGAATTTATGCTCATCATCAATAAGCCAGCGGATTTCTTATCGGTACCGGGTAAAAATATTAATGACTCTGTTTATACCCGCGTACAGCAACGTTACCCAAATGCAACTGGTGGGCTAATTGTGCATCGCTTAGACATGGCAACCTCTGGTTTAATGGTTTTAGGGTTAACCAGTAAAGCGCATAAACGTCTTCAGAAACAGTTCATCAATCGTACTGTAGAAAAACGCTACACCGCATTACTTGATGGTTTATTACCACATCGCGAAGGACAGATCACGTTACCATTGCGTGGGGATCTTTATGACAGACCGCGTCAGTTAGTCTGCTTTGAATACGGAAAACAGGCAGAAACAACGTATAACGTGATTGAATATAAAGAAAAGCAAACTCTTGTGCACCTTTACCCAAAAACAGGGCGAACTCATCAATTACGTGTGCATTGTGCCCACCACTTAGGATTAAATATGCCTATCATCGGTGATGGTTTATATGGTCAAAAAGCGGATCGTTTATATCTGCACGCGGGCTATTTATCAGTGACTCACCCAATAACAAAAGAGCCTATGGAATTTGTAGTTGAGGCTCGATTTTAATATGACACAACATCAATTTACCCGATTCTCGACGAGCATTGATCAGTACTCATTACCTGCGAATTTTACGTTCCCATATTACTATGTCCCTCACCCATTAGCGTTACTAGCAATGAGTGAGCTACAGCATTACCTAGGCACTCAACAAGAATGGCAATACGACTTTACCGCTATTGGACACATGTTTGGTGTGCTTGTCGTTAAAAACCAACAAGGAGATATCGGTTATTTATCTTCTTATGCAGGAAATGAGTTAACTAATCATAAAATAGACAGTGACACTCCTAGTCTGTTTGTCGATGCAATTGTTGACCATCACTATTATCAGCCTTACTTTGCTGAAAAAACACAACATATCAATACGCTTCGCCACCATATATCTACATTAAAAAGCACCCCAGAATTTAGTGCCCTTACTGACAAATTGGTGTTAAAAAATTCACAAGCTGAGCAAGAAATCACTGCATTTCAACAATCGATGGCAAAAAGTAAGAAGCAGCGTAAACAATTACGAACAGAAGCAGAATCAAACCCTGCATCAACAGTAAACACAACACAACTTGAAGCGTTAATTCACGATCTTGGTAACCAAAGCAGCCGAGAAAAAAGAGAATTAAAAGCCTTAAAAGAGCAATGGAAAGCCAGCCTTGCAGAATTAACGATTCAACATAATACGATGCTTACTTCAATTGCTCAGAAAGAAAATGAGTACAAACAACTGTCTAAAAATCTAGACATCGAAAAGTTACGAGCTTGCCAATTTACAAACCAATTGGGCTCAACAAAAAGCTTATATGATTTATTCACTGCAGTTGATGAATCGTCTCCAATTTCACACTCAAGTGAAGAGAATGCCCCCAAATTACTTCAAGCGGCCTTTAAAATGGGACTAACCCCTTTAGCGCTCGGAGAGTTTTGGTGGGGTTCTTCACCTTATGAAACAATCAGACAACACAAAAATGTCTATCCTGCCTGTCAGAGTAAGTGTTTTGAAATCTTAGAGCACATGCTTGAAGGAATAGAACTGGATGACAATTCATTAAAACAAACGCCCTCTTATGGAAAAGATCTTGAGATCGTTTATGAAGATGAGGCGATTGTTATCGTAAACAAACCGGCTGAATTTTTATCGGTTCCGGGGAAATTTATTACAGACTCAGTACAGACTCGCATTAAAGCGCGTTATCCACAGGCAACAGGTCCATTAATCGTACACCGCTTAGACATGTCGACGTCAGGTCTATTAGTATTAACTTTAACGGCTGAAACAAATAAGCAGGTACAAAAGCAGTTTATTGATAGAACGGTAGAAAAACGCTACACCGCGCTTCTTGAGGGTAACATTGCCTTAAATGATGGCATCATAGATTTACCTCTCACTGGTGATTTAGAAGACAGACCACGACAAATGGTAGACCATAAGCAAGGCCGAAAAGCAGAAACCACTTTTCAAGTAATAGAGCGAAACAACAACCAAACAAAAGTCTACCTTTACCCAAAAACAGGTCGAACTCACCAGTTGCGCGTACATTGTGCTCATCAAGCGGGTTTGGGCACCCCTATTGTCGGTGATGACTTATATGGGTTTAAATCTAACCGATTGCATCTACATGCTGGGTACCTAAAATTTACGCACCCTATCACTGGTAACGAGGTCGAATTTTCAATGAAAGATGATTTTTAATACATTATCGATAGTAATGTCAAAAATTGAATGTTCATTCATCTGAAAAGATTGCTTTTTTTCATAAAATCGTTAATTTAGCTAACTTCTGCATCTCACAGTGCAGAAGCCTTGAACAGTGTTCATTTATTAATCCATACTCATATAGAACAAGCATGAAAAAATATTTTACATTACCGCAGATAACTCTTTTTCTGTTTAGCTTATTGCTTGTATCGTTATGCATTAATATTGCTATGTCATCCATTCAAACACAATTTGAACCTACTGATACCTCGTCTATGATGGATAAAAATAGACTTAATGGCAGTGAGATGAACATTCATCATGCTGATCAAAGATTACTATTAACCCCTTTTTCACACCCTTTACGAATAGAACCTCTCTCTTTTTTAAAACCTAGAGTGATTGATGCGCCAACGAAGCCACCATCAAATCTCCCTACCGTGACTGTTGCAGACAGACGCCTACAAGTAAAACAGTGGGTTTCTTTGGCGATGACCGTCATTATTATTCCATCAACATTCTATAAGCAAACTATTGATAACAATCGATTGGGTGGCTGGAAGGAATCGAATCTCCAATATAAAACCGTTAAATAGATAGGCCGTTTTATTACGACTGAACTATCGCTCTATACATTCTCATTCTGAGTCTCTTTTACGTTTTATAATGAATAGTATTTATGTTTAATTACAGACCACGTATCGATTACCCTTTATTGTTTGCTATATTTGTATTGATTTTACTCGGCTCTCTAACGGTATGGAGTGCTAGTGGATTCAGTGAGCCTATGTTACAGCGTCATCTTATCCGAGCAGTAATGGCGATTGGATGTATTGTTTTTATGTCCGCTATTCCTCCCTTGAATTACCAACGCATGACGCCTTTTTTATATGGCTTAGCAGTTATTCTTTTATTAGGTGTTATTCTGATTGGTGACAGTACAAATGGTTCTCAACGTTGGTTAGTTATTGGACCGATTCGTTTTCAACCCTCTGAACTGGTTAAGGTAGCAATACCACTGATGGTAGCTTGGCTTTTGGTTGTTGATGCCGGACGTCCTGATTTAAAAAAGATAGCTATTTGTTTGCTCGTAACTGCCGTCCCTGCCAGTTTGATTTTCATTCAACCCGATCTTGATGGGGCAATTTTCACCGTCATCTATGCCCTTTTTGTATTGTATTTTGCAGGCATGAGTTGGAAAATTATTGGTTCTTTTCTTGGCGGTCTCGCAATCACGATCCCCGCCTTATGGATTTTTGTTATGGCGGCTTACCAAAAGAAACGAGTCACCCAGTTTCTGGATCCTGAATCTGATCCTCTTGGTGCTGGTTACCAAATTATCCAATCACTGATTGCGATTGGCTCTGGTGGCTTACGTGGAAAAGGTTGGATGAACGCTACACAAGGACACCTTGGTTTCATTCCAGAAAGTCATACTGATTTCATTTTTTCAACTTACGCTGAAGAGTGGGGATTTTTTGGCAGTGTATTGTTGCTAGGACTGTATTTATTCATCACTGGTCGTGTCATTTGGCTGGCTTGTCAGTGTGAATCTCCCTTTAATCGATTGGTCAGTGGCGCATTTGCCCTTAGCTTCTTCCTTTATGCCTTTATTAATATGGGAATGGTCAGTGGCTTGCTTCCTGTGATGGGAAGCCCATTGCCATTTTTTAGTTATGGGGGAACCGCGATGATAACCCAAGGGATCTGCTTTGGTATTATTATGTCACTTTGTCTTTATAAACCTTATAAGACTAAATAATCGCCTACCCATTAACTTAAAGCGCGATACCTTCGCGCTTTAGTTAAATGGGAATACTACGTTAATTAATGAAATGGTGACGTTACCTCTCCAAGCACCAGTTTAAATTCCTTAACCGCATAAGTTAAAGCTAAGTGGCTTTGAGGTACTCGATTTATTTTCATGGCAACATCAACAACGTCAATTTCAGATAACCCCCCTTCAATTTCAATTCGCGATTGATAAAGAGAAATAAGATCATTCATTATACCAACCTTATTTGTACTGTCTGTTTTCGTATATTGAATCACCGTGTCATTAATCGCATATGCCGAAATGGTTTGAATACTAATGCCTTCCGCTTTCATTTGTAAACACAGCCCTTCCAGAAAGTGTTTTCTTAACGTTTTAATGTGTTCTTTTTGAATCCCGACAATAATGAATGAGAACAATGTTTTCTCTTCCATAAACACCAACACATTATGATTATCTTCCTCAAAAGAATGCACAAACCAATTACCTAATGCAAATTTCTCAGGCACTATAACCTTAAGTCTACTAGGTGTAATACCAATAAAATCTTGAACTTTTTTGGTACATTTAAATTGAAACATCGCTCAACCTCTGAGACTAAAAATCATGGTTTACATTGGTAATATAGTCGCAGCATAACCCTTTCTTATCATGCACATCTATTTACACCAATTCCAATAAACATCTGTTTATTCTTACTAAATCAATCACATAATTATAGAATAACTGCTTATCAGATTTTTATTCTTAGTGATTTTTCTACTAATAAATAGAGTATTTAGTTAATTGCATTAATAGTAAATTTACGCCTTAAAATAAAAAACACTCGGTAAGCAAAGAATACCGAGTGTAATAAATTATAGTGTTAGTAGAATTATGCGCTTAACTAAGGGCTCATAATCATGTTATCTTTTTTAGATTAGTAATTTCTCAACCAAACGTCTTCATCTGCTGATGCTCTGTTTTTACGTTTTTTCTTACCAGTGCCTTCAGGTTTTGCCATCGGTTTTTCTACGTCTGATAAAGAATCACTTACTGCTTCATCGACTTCAAAACCTT
>SAMEA5043647__coassemble_92_pt1 | contig 17886 bp, 14 predicted proteins | sample SAMEA5043647__metabat2_low_PE_001 | metagenome-assembled genome bin SAMEA5043647 (sample SAMEA5043647) | Gadus morhua | reverse complement strand
ATGGTTGGTAATCCCCCTACAGCACGGTTTATTTTATCGGCTTGACTTAAGCCTTTAGCTATTTTTTTCAAACCTAGTTGATTGGCTACTTTCTTATTTCCTTTAGTGTTAGGTTGTTCCTCTACTGCTAGTGTAGTGTTTACAACAAGAGCTCCAAGCACATCAAGAACTGGACTTGTTGCTGGTTCTCGCGCATTTTTTAATGCATTAGCAAATTCAGCCTGAGAGTTAAAGTTTTTAACTTGGATGTTATTAACTAAATCTTTCCAGTAGTAGATATAATCAGCAAAATATAAGCGTTGTATTTGCTTACTTAACTCTGTCAATTCCATTAAGGATGCACCCGACATATTGCCTTGGATCTCTTTAAATGCCCCTAATTGACGGCGCAAAAGTTCTGATTTTGCGGTCAAATCAATCGTACTATATCCTTGCTTTGTATATATCTCAGGAATTAAATAACCATGAAAATCATTTGAAAACTCAAAGATAGTGTCAAACTTAGCTCCAAGCTGACGACGTATATCAACTTTATTACGATATTTAGGCAGCTCTTTTATACGAGCATAAATAAGACGTTCAGGGGATAAACCTTCCAAATTATTAGTTGCGACAGCAATAAGAGAATTATTTTTTTCTAAACGATGTTGATAATTACCGTTAAATAAATCCGTTATTAATAGCGATAAAATATTAATATCATCTGAAGATAGGTCTCCTTGTACTTTCATATTATTGATAATGTAACCTTTCATTTCACTAATATTTAAACGCTGAACATCAAATAACATTTGATAATAACGTAATACTTCAAATATTTTATTTGGATTACTTAAACTCACAAATGCATATAATTCTGAACTAATTAATTTTTCAATCTTTGGTAATAAAATTAAATTAAGTTGATCTTCATAAGCTTTATAAATACGATCAGCTGTTTCAGTTTGTTTAATACTAATTTTCTGATACCAAGATTTAGGCTCTATTCCTTTTTTTGAAACATCTCTCAATTCATTAAGTAATGCTATTGTATCAGATATTGAATAATTATTATTAAGACGCTTAACATCATTACTGTATAATTTTACTTGTGTCATAGCATCTGCACGAAATTGCTCATCTTGATTCCAATTATTTTTTAATAGGGACCCAGTAAAGGCCCCCACCCCTAGAACCAATAAAACCATGACACTTCGCACAACAAGATAACCGGAATGACGTAACTCATTTACACCTGTAATACCTTTTTCTGGTAAAATGACATGACTAAATAAACGAGTTGAGAAATAACTACGGCGACTTGGTTTTTGCTCACGGTAACTGTGAGAATTGAATTCTGTTCGTTCAGCAATAACTTGTGTTAATAAGTCATGCTCTCTACCCTTTTTACCTGACGACAATAAATAAACGCCACGGAGCCATACTGCTTCACGAACTCGATTTTCATGACCAATATCAGTTAATAATTCATTTACTCGCTCAAGAAAAATACGAAGTTGATAAGGTAAAGCGATTATTGAACTCGTTTTTTTACTATTAATGTTACGTAATAACTCAAATTGCTGTTGAGCAACCGCTTTAATCAGAACTTTGCTTTGATCTTCAAATTGGTATTTATCAAAACGGCGAGATTTTGTGTATGGAAATGTCACACCCAATGGATTCTCTACATCACGACCAGAAAAACCTTCAAAAAATTCAACAAAATCAGCAATGCTATCTGCTTTTGAGAAGACACTATATACAGGAAGTGTTAGTGCTAACATTCTTCCCATTGACAAAATTGCTTCTTGATAAACATTACTTAATTTTTGACAATCTTGTCGATCACTTTCAAGCAAACGATTACAGCCAATAATAGAAATAGCACCATTTAAGCCTTGGCGAGGACGATATCTTAATAGCTGGTTTGCTAACACTTGCCATAATTGCTCGTCAATTCCTTCGTCAGAAAATAAACGGTGACCAACTTCAATCACAACTATTTGATCATTATTCCAAAACTTAAGGTATTGTTCAGGATCTCCACCTTCAAGATGCTTATCAAAGATAGGTTCTAATCCATTTTGTCTCAGTAGATCACTTTTATCATCTTCCCCATTACCTAACACTAAGTACCAAGGCAAACTATACAAGCTATCTAATTTATTTCTACCTGTACCTCGTATTTTTTTTGTCGCAACTTTAAACAATTGTTCGATAATACATGTATCTTGGTTTAGTAAAATCTGTTGATCATGTTTTTCATTAACTGATTGCTTTTTTATGTATTTTTTATACCATAACCGTGTTAATAACAGAATAACCACGGAACTAAGAGCTGTCATGGTATATTTTGCCCATTTCCATTCATCGTTAAATAAGTAAGTCCAACATAATATTGTTCCTATGATGATTAATATCACAAACAAAACCGCACTGATCTTTTTCATCATATTATATCTGCGCTCTCTTAATCGTAGCATTCAAGTCAAAGCGAATATTTAATTCATTTTTGAGCTTTCGTATAACCGATAAATTATCTCCAGCTCTAATATAAAGCTCGACACCATGGTCTGTTTCTCGTGTGAATGGTTCATACCCCGCTTGCTGTAATTCTGACACCAACCGCACAGCATCTAATGAACGAGTAAATGCAGCAAGCACAACTTCCCATTGCAGAGTTTCTTTAAGTTCTTGTTTTCTATTATCAACTATTTTCCCAATATCTGAACCCGAACTAATATTAATTAATTCTTTGTTATTTTTCTTACCTACACTAGACGTATTGATAGCATTAAATTGTGCAAGAATTGGCTGGCTACGATTAAAATACCAATACTCTGACGCACCATAAACTATGATTGTGATAAAGAAAGCAATCACTAATGTTTTCGACATACTTAGCATTAACCATGGTTGTTTACCTTCAATTAGTTCTGGTATTTTTGGTACAGGTAATACAGATTCACTGCGATAATGACGAATAATGGAATACACATTTGATTGAATTTCATGTAAAACATTTTCATTATCGTGACGGAAACGTCCTTTAAATCCCAACATAAGTAAAACGTATTGCAATTCTAAAAAATCTACTAATTTTGCTGGCTGTTGGCTCGCTTTATCCAATAATGTAAAAAAAGCTTCGCCCCCGTTACGTTGAGAAAAAACCTTACTTAATAATGAATGGTTTTCCCAACGAGCACTTTCCCCCCATTGCGTATAAAGAATGGCTTCATCAAAAGCGGCACATAATACAAAACAACTTTTTTCTATAATACTTGGGTGATATTCAAGATGTGCTCCACGTTGGCGAAATACAGATATTTCATCCAACAAACGTTGCCTAAATCGATTTATATCTCGCGGTTCGCCTTGACGAGATAAAGTGACCAAAATTGCAAATAGCTCAGTTGCAGAATTCAATAACGAGCTATTATAAACAGAGAGGTTATCAATCAACCACTCTGCACCTAAGAGATCTATATCCTTAAGTTCTGCATTTTTTTTCTTTGCCGGTATTTTTTCTTTAGTATGACGAAGTTCTATTGTCGCTTCGTCATTAAATAATTCACTCACAAACCACCTACCTAATTACATGAAATTCAACGTGAACATCTTCGATACGGTCGTCGATATGCAAGGCGATAGGCTCATCATTTTTCACTAAGGCTTGCCATAATTCAGATTTAGTATCAATTTCAAAATACGCGGCATCGTGTTTAGATTTAAGCTCTGAAGGCGCATAAGGCAGGTTTCGTAACCCAACACCGGATAAGGCATTACGAACTAAACCCGCAATATCACTATTACCTGCAAGTTTAATCGCTTTAGGAAACTCTTCACTAAGACGCGATGCACCTAAGGGGGACGTAGCAACCAGAATAAAACGTCCTTCATTATATAAACTGCGATCTTTAACTAATGTGCGGAGTAAACGTCGAGAAACAAATAATTGCTTATCCCATGATAAAGTTGTTAAGTTATCTATTTGAACTTCACGTAACAACACTAATAATTCAGAGAAAATCACAGAAAAGATGCTGTATAAGTTGTTTTGGTCCCACACTAAAGAGTCTTTAGGCATTTTTCCTTCAAGACCTTGCATTTGACCTGCCATTGACAGGCATTCTAAATACAAGTGTTTAGTTAATAAGCTGCCATCTTGATTCCATTGTTGTAATTTAGGCATCCAAGCACCTAAGGCTTGCAGCCATAAATAATCACGCATCATCGCTTGATAACTTTTACTGTCATTTTCAGTTTGCAGTCGAGTCGATATTGTCATTACACGATACTGCACTTGGGCTAAAACGTCAGCCACACTATCTTTCAGATAATTAGATACTCCAAACTGCAAACAATGCGGTACAAAAGCTTGATTAAGAAGTACTGCACCTTCTGATTTATGCTCAATTACCTCACAAACGGATATGAGAGTGTAATCTTGTAACTCTTCATCTTCTAATTTTAAAACAATATTAAGCTCAGCAATCTCTAGCAGTACTGATTCACAGTGCTCACGACTAGTATCGAATACTGGATGATCTACAGAAGAATGACGTAAATGCTGATTGGCCCCAACATCTACCGCACCAGGTCGTGATACAGATAAAGCAAGATATACTTTTTTGTGATTTGTATTTTTAGGTATATCTAAAACAAGACCACGATTAATTTCAAATGGCGTTCCATCCTGAAAGATCCCCCTTGCCCGACGAACAGAAACTTTACCTATATTAAGCATAGAGCGATCAAGTTCAAGTAAGGTTAGTCCACTTCCTTGAGGTGCAATTTGTTCTGTAAATTCACGAGTTAAATGTTCAATATAACGTGTTTGCTGTTGAAAATGCTGCGGAGAAAGAAACATTCCTTCACTCCAAACGACTTTTTTATTGTCCATTATTATTCCTCTTCGCCTGATACTGATAGATTAATCCCATCGACTTCAATATTAATGGCTGTAATTCCTAAGATTATCGGTTTATAGATAACTTTATTTTTTGCTTCACGGTAGGCAGCAAACTCTGCAATAACACCGATATATTTAGTTTCTGCAGCAAGAGGAAATACTTCTTGACGTGTTTCTCCTGGTAAAATGCTTTCTAATTGACGAGCAAGTAATAACTCTGCTTTTAAGACTCCCTGCTCATCATTATAAATTTGAATAAAATCTGCCTGTGAAAACGCTTGACTATCAGTTAACTGATATACACGTAATTCTAACGGTGAAGGCTTTCCTTCTACATTAGGGTTGATATTTGAAGCAGCTTTTATATTAAGTACAACTTGAGGAGTAAATTCTTCACCACTAAAACTACAACCTGATAGTAACAAAACAACAATAGATGACATTAACCACTTTCTCATTTGTTGCCTCGTTCTAGGTTACGCTGCAGACGGATTGCATCATGAAAATAAGCATGAAATTTAATTTGCCAATCTTGGTTTTCAACTTGTCGAGTAAAATAACGCTTATACATATCCCAATATTTTGGTACACCACTAAAAAAACTTGGTCTTGAAATCTCATCAAACATATCTTCCATTGCATGAGGTGAAATATCTGACAACAAACGGGTTAACGCCATTTCTAGGGCTCTATTCATATGTAGCTGCGTTCGTTCTTCACTTTTTTGATCAACTATAAATGCGTATTTATCATCTGCGCTTTCTTGTATTGAGGCTTTACCTTCCTTTGATTCTAAAGGTAAATTTAATTGAAGCTCTGAACCTGAAAATGGGTCATCATCTAATGCCACAAAGCTTAAATTTACTTCTTTATGTTCTTGTACTTTTTTTATATCTTCGATATTAAACGGGTTATCACCAATAATATTGCAATCAGAAAACGCAAAATCTAATTCCGGTTCTTTATGAACAAAACTTGAAGAAAACGAAGGCTCAACTTCAGAGATATTAAAAGGGTCACCTCCTAATGAGAAGTCTTCAGATAACGTTGAAAAATCCTGTATCTGGGCTTGTTCAGGAACAAAACAAGACACCAATAAGCGATAACGACCGATATCAAGAATATCTCCATCATTTAATGCTGTTTGATTACTTAAACCAAGCGGTTTATCTGAACCATTAATAAATAAACCATTAGTACTATCATCGATGATTTGATAACCACGAGATGTTTTTTTAATGATGGCATGAGAGGCTGAGACCTCTCGAATAGCATCACTTAATTGAATAGAAGCACCAAAAGCACGACCGATACTTCCTCCTTCTTCAGGAAGTAGTTTATTCCACTCAGAGATACTTTCTCCGTCTGGCGAGCTAATTATTCTTATCGATATAGGCATATTATTTACCCTTACATTGTTGTATCGAACGGTTAAATTCAGTTAAGAACCGTAGGAATTTTTTAACAAATAATTTCGAAAAATAGATCCAATTGATGTTGATTTCTTTCATTAAGGAAATCTTCTTCAACTCCTATTGCAATAAAAGACGCTGCAGGTAAACCTACAGCCTGAATTTCATACCAAAATAGGTGTTTATTATCTAAGATCACGGTAACCATTGACCCCTTATGTAAGATGAGATTAATTTATTTGTTATAATTAACGTCAGAACACTTATTTAAATGATCTGGCGAATAGCTTATTTAATATCGATTTGAAATTTATTGCCATTCACTGTAAGTAATACTTCACTAATTGGCTGTGATTGACTCATTCTCACGATGCATTGATTCGCTAGCTCTGGCATTAATTGACGATTAATTAATTGTTCAATTGCACGGGCTCCCGTTTCTGGTGATTGATTCATACTCACTAACAGTTCAATAACTTGAGTGTCGTAATCAAACGTCGCGTTATAATGTTGCTTAATTCGTTTTTCAATGCGGCGTAAAGACAATTGAGCAATCTTACTCATCTCTTCATCATTCAGTGGGAAATAAGGCACTATTGTTGTTCGACCTAAGAAGGCAGGTTTAAAGAAATTCTGCAGCTCAGGGAAGATAGCTTTGGTTAATATTGAGATAGAAGGACGGCCATCAGCACATCCATTAACGACCGCACTATCGGCTGCATTAGATGTCATAATGATGATGGTATTACGGAAATCAACTTCACGACCTTCACTGTCTGAAATAGAGCCTTTATCAAAAATTTGATAGAAGATATCATGAACACCAGGGTGCGCTTTTTCCATCTCATCCAATAATAAAACGGAATATGGATTTTTACGTACAGCTTCTGTTAATACACCACCTTTACCGTACCCGACATAACCGGCAGGAGAGCCAAGAAGCGTAGATACTTTATGTTCTTCCTTAAATTCAGTCATGTTAATTGTGGTTATGTTACGCTTACCACCATAAAGCAGATCTGTTAACGCTAATGCTGTTTCTGTTTTACCAACACCACTTGGGCCACACATCAAGAACACGCCGACAGGCTTACGAAGATCAGTCAATCCTGCACGAGACATACGGATCGCTTTAGAGATCTCCGCAATAGGAGCTATTTGACCAATAACTCGCTCACCAATATGCTTTTCAAGATGCATTAAATGTTCAACTTCTTCTTTTAACATATTCCCGACAGGGATTCCTGTCCATAAAGAGATCACTTCCGCTATGGTTTGTTCGTTCACTTGAGGAAGCACTAAAGGTTGATCATCTTGTATTGCATGCAACTCTGTCATCTTTATCGCTAAAAGGAATTTATCTTCATTTTCTGATAAATCATCACCATTTAGAAACTGTTCATCTAGTTTTGTTTGCAGAACAATGATCTCCTCTACCAAGGTTTTTTCTTGCTCCCAACACTTACCTATTTCTTGATGCTGTTCTTGTAGATCAATTAAACGTTGTTGAACTTGATCTAAACGATCATCATCAATTGACCATAATGCAGCTTCATGATTCAAGGTTGTGATTTCATTTTCAACATAGCGGATTTGCTCAGCTACTGCTTCTAACTGCCGAGGGGGAGCACTTTGGCTTAACCCAATTCGAGAACAAGCTGTATCTAATAAGCTTATCGCTTTATCCGGTAATTTTCGTTCCGGTAAATAGCGAATAGATAATGAAACTGCGGCATTAATTGCCTCTTGCATTACTTTTACATTATGGTGTTTCTCTAAACATGTCTTTACACCGCTGAGCATGTGTATTGCATCACCTTCACTAGGTTCACCAATCGATACGACTTGAAAGCGACGACTTAAGGCGGCATCTGATTCAAAATACTGCTTATACTCAGCCCATGTTGTGGCTGCAATAGAACGAAATTCACCACGAGCCAACGCGGGTTTTAAGATATTCGCGGCATCATTTTGACCAGCTGCACCACCCGCTCCAATTAAAGTATGCGCTTCATCAATAAACACAATAATTGGTGTTGCTGATTGTTTAATTTCATTAATCACATCTTTAAGGCGGTTCTCAAACTCACCTTTAATACTTGCTCCTGCTTGAAGTAGTGATAAATCTAAATTGCGTAATTCTACGTTTTTTAATGCCGGTGGCACGTTACCGTCTACAATTTGTTGTGCTAAGCCTTCTACAATAGCAGTTTTACCCACTCCCGGATCACCAACTAAAATTGGACTATTTTGACGGCGACGACACAAGATATCGATGGCTTTTCTGATCTCATTACCACGCCCAGAGATTGGATCTAAATCACCATTCCGTGCCGCTTGAGTTAAATTTTGTGAGTACTTATCAAGAGCAGGAGTACTCATGTTGCCTTCCATACCTTGGTTTTTACCACATAACATAGAAGTTGATGAAAGATGACTTGATGCCGTCTTAGTAATCGATTGACGATTTAGCCATTCAGACGACAAACTTTTTATCCAGGTAGATAACGCACCGTTATATGCCCCCTGTTCAATTCTTTGTTTTAATACAATTAGTACATGAAATTCATTCATCGACAGTTGAGCGTGATTAAGAGAACCAATCATCCAAGCGTCTTTTAATAATTCAACTAATTGGGGTGACAATGACGGTGCAGAGTCATTGCCACGAGGTAAACTAGACAAGTGGTTATTAAGTTGCTCAAGAATACTTTCGTTTGCCATTCCAGTTTGCTCAACCGCTTTTTGCCAACCCACAGTCGGCTGTTGCAATAATTGGACAAACCAATGCTCAAATTCAATTGAAAAATGACCACGCTGAACACATTCTCCTGCTGCGGCTTCAAGTGAAGCCTTCATCCCCGGGGTTAATCTTTTTACTAGACTTTGTAATTCAATATTTATCATAATTAATTAACTTGTTGTTAGTAGCATTTCAACATGCTGTTGCTTGTTTAAACGACTGTTCATCCAGGCTGATTGACCTACTTTTAAGCCTTTGTCTGCATTGCTAGTTAGTTGAACTCTTGGCAAATATCGGCTATCCACTTTCATGTAAAGCTTATATTTAATGTTAATTCCCATGTAACTTCGTACTAAATGCTCAATGGCACTAATCATCTTTCTATCACTACGAATCTTAATGTAGTGACTATAATTTCGTGGACACACTTTAATATGTAACTTTTGGCCAACCATAGGTGCACTTTTTCCAACGAGTGCTCCCATACCTAACTGCCTATTCTGTCCTATTTTACCTAACTGCGTTAATGTACAAGGCGTTAAAGGTTGGTACTCTAACTCACTTGTTTTTATCACAAACTCAGCATCAAAATAGTCTTCTAACAATAACTTGAGCGCAAACGGACAAGTTAATTTCAAACCCAATAAACCGGTATATTGAATTAAATCCTGTTTTGGAATCGCACTATTATTTTCACCAAGACCACATAAGCTCGATAGCATGGTTGTCAATGATTGCTGGTGAAGGTTCCATGTAAAGGTTTCTTCCTCAGCTTGACTACTTAAGTCATGCTTCAACTCTGCTTGGCAATACAAACGAAAATAGCGGTTGTTAAATACATCAAAGAAATCAACTGGTGCTTCATCACCCAAATCAAATTGAGCACTCAATACCTGACGATACATTTGCCTTGGTATCGTTCCTTTACAACCCGACAAAGCTGCTAAAGGCGTCTTGATTACATAATTACCAATATTATTTCGGTATACTTCAGTAACTTGAGTTTGGTAATACGCAGGCAGTTGCTCTGCGCTAAAAGCTATATTCGGACGAACTCCATTATGCTCAGCTTGATGCTTAAATAGCTGCCACGCTTTATCTAACTCAACATCTTGTTGATTATTATTTAAACGTACTACAACAAAATTTTGCATCCAGATCTCCTTGGAAAGGCCATATAAAGCTCATCTTGTCCCTTCAACTTAATATTTACCTGAGTAAAACTATTAAACCCTGCAAAATACGCAAAGAAGCGTTCAAGAATATGGCCAAACAAGCAGATCCCTCCATTCACATTAGTAGGATCAAGAGTGATTGTTATCTTCGTTCCGTAAGCAAAACATGTTTTTCCTGATATTCGAATTGGAGCGACTACTTGTTCTTGCTCTATTGTCGTTACAGATTCGATATAAGCGTAATTTTGTGGGTTTTGATTATGATTATATAAATCAAATACATTTTTTAATGTTTCAACAGGATCATCTGAGCCTAAAATAGAATGGTAATTAAAATGTAAATGACACAGTAAAGCCCATACATTTTTATTGGTTTCTTTACTACGCATAGGTAATGATGGTCGACGTAATAACTGGATATCTGCTGGAATAGTTAATGATTCACGACATTCAATTTCACTTAATAATGATAAATGGCTCGTTACCATGCCATCAGTCACCGTTGCATTCACTAACCAAGTTTGAGATTCACTTTCTGCACTAATATGCTCCAGATCAGCTACTTTTAATGCACTTTCTAACAAACCATTTTCATGTAGAGTCTGCACTAACTGCCAACGCAACCCTGATTCACTACCATTAAATTTTTCACCATAAATTTGAGCTATTTTGGTAGGTTCTACTTGTGTAACATCCATAACTTCATCAACTGAAAATAGCTCTAAATTATGCCCTTGATTTGCATCAAGTATTATTGGGTATTGTTTCTTAAAAAAATCAACGTCAAGCGGATCTGAAACCATTTGATGTAAATTCACTATCGGTGTGGTAAATAGTGAAAAACGTTCGGCAGATAAGCTTCTAGCAAAATCTACACTTAATTCATCAATAAATATTTGAAGTTTAAATTGATGACTATCGATCTGCTTTAATACATCACCAAAATTAAAATGAAAACCATTAAATCGCTCTGAAAACATAAAGAATTCAGTTAACAACTTAAAGCCACCAAAGCTCGCCGCTTGATAAGGAAGAATCGTATCATTAACCTCAAAACCAACAGGCTTCATTGCATTTCTACTTAGCTCATAGCTTTTACCTTGTGCTGAGACACAAATTTGAGATGTACCTTGTGATAAAAGATCAAACAATCGCAATGCAAAGTTGGTTTCACCTTTAAAATGAAGCTTTAATGATTCAATCAATAATTCAGAAAGTACAACGGTATCATCCACCGTAGAGATCGATATTTCTATCAAAGCATTTGATTGTTCTGCACCTTTTGGTTTTTCTAACTCAAATGGAGCAAAAGAAACGTTAACTCTTTCTATTTTTAAAGGGTAAAGGGCTACCTCTTCTGTTGTACGAAATATGGCACTATTGATCTGTTCATCACGCACTTCAAACTCTGTTCCTGACGGAATATGGTGAGTGGCATTGGTATCATTATTAACCACAAAATCAAGCAAGCTATACGAAGGAATTGGACGTAAGTAATGAGGAAAAAGTAAACGAATAAGACTTTCAGTAAATTCAGGAAAAGAATCGTCTAAACGCTGTTGTAATCTACCATTCAAAAAAGCCACGCTTTCAATTAAACGGGAAATTTGAGGATCATCAATACTGTCTTTTCTTATGCCGAGTGCTTCTGTAGCTCCCGGATGACGAGCTGAAAAATACGACGCTTCCTCTCGAATAAAGCGCAGTTCTTGTTCAAAATATGTCAGTAATGTATCAGACAAAATTTGATTTCCTTACATCCAATATGTTTCGACTTAGATCCAAAAAGGAATTCAATACAATGGCTTCTTCGCCTTGGTCAGATAACATCGTCGCAGAAATACGAAACTGTAATTGATTTTTTGATTTTTCTTGTTCTTCTACTTCTATCAAGACATCAATTAACCTAGGTTCATAGCAACGGATCAAATGAGTAATATCAACAATAATCACATCACTATTCGATTTACTCTGTGCACGAGTCATATTACGTAATCCAGAATAGGCAATCGTATCAGCCAATTCATCTGATGATTCTAACGTTGGCCAAATTGGAGCTCGACTTGAAATAAGATCACAAATATTATCAATAATCGCATCACGCACCGCATCCACATCATTAGTCCAAGATTGAGTTAACTTCGCCATTAAGCTCATGCAGACCCTCCCACTGCTTGATCAGGCATAGAAGTTGTTAATAATACTTGAGCATCCATCATTTCATATTGATACTGAGGCTGAAGCATGATTTCGCATAAATAACGAGTGCTGTCTTGGCTATCTTCTTTGATACGTACTTCACTCGCTTTTAATGGATAACGAGCCATCACTGAATCTTCACCATAATCGACTTCACTAATATAAGATTTTAACCAGTTCTCTAAACCACGTTTGCAATCTTCCATACTATCGTAACGGCCGATTTGATCTCGGAGCTGAGCTTTAATATAGTGCCCGAAACGACATGCCATTAAGTTAGTTTGTAACGTCCCCAACATTTGGAGTTCTTCTGTTGATGCTTTCCAAACCGATTGATTACTAAAGAATCCTTTTTGTTCCGTTAAATACAAACTACTTAGTGGAACAAAACCTTGTTCTGCCCAAAAACCATCATCCTCATTATAAATATCAACTTTAGCGGTAAGTGATAAATCATGTTGAATGATCGCTCCATATGTACCTGTTTCATTATATGAACGCAAAAAACCAAACCAACTAATGCGTTCAAATTCTTGAATAACATTTCCTGCAAGTAAATACGCACTGTTTCCCCAAAGCGCATTATCACGATAATTACTTTCAGTAAAAATAAACCCCGCAGCATAATTTTGATAAGGACGACGTTGTAAATACTCAGGTAAAACCAAATGCAAAAAACGAGAAGAGGCTTTATCTCTTAATAATTGCCATGAAAGAAAATCACGACTATCTAAAATTCGTTTTACTCTCACGTTATCATGTAGTTGGCGATTAGGATCATCACCGAAGAAAAACTCATCAACCCCTAGCACCACTGGACATAACGAGCGCTCCGCAAGCTCTGATAATAGTTGCAAAGTATAAAGGTCATCATGGTCTTCATCTTCACCATAATCAGACGTAATTTTATGATCAATAACAACAAGACCAAAAGGGGTCCCACCTCCAGTATCAAATTCATTGGCGTATAATCTTTTAAATAGAGCAGTCTGCTTTATTTCAAACGAGTAATTTAGATCATCTGACACCATGCCCCAACTTAGATCTAATATTTTAACTTTAACTCTTCGCGATGAGACTTGTTTTTCTGTCAATAACTGAAGATCAAGCCAACTTGCTTCCAATTTTTTAAAGTGTTTGTCTTGCATAACTGTTGAAAGTTGTTCGCTAATCACACGATCTAAATTAGCGATTAGTTTAGTAATCAATGCTTTAAATTGAGCAGTTTTGCCTTTTTGAGAGAGTGATAATAATTCCTCCCAAGGTAAGCATATTAACTCTGATTGCATCGTTATTGATTGATTGATTGTATTCATTAACTATCCAATTCAAAACAGTTCGGAGGGAGATCCCCCCCGAATATGATTAACTAGGAATATTTGCAACCATACGTAATGATGTGCTTAATTCTTCCATTTGAAGCCAAGGGCGTAAATATGCTACAGCAGAATACGCACCAGGGCGGCCAGCTTGCTCTTCAACTGTCACTTTTGCTTCAACTAATGGATGGCGGGCTTTCGATTCATTACCAATCGCATTTGGATTAACGTATTTGTGGATCCAAGCATTTAGATCTTTCTCGACATCTTTAGGATCGATGTTTGAGCCAATGAGATCTCGACCCATTACTTTTAAGCATTGAGCGATACGGCTACTTGCCATTGTGTATGGTAAACGAGCTGAAATAGCTGCATTTGCCATTGCATCAGGGTCAAGGCTCCCCCTTGGTTTATGAGCCGTTTGCGCTCCCATAAATACGGCATAATTTGTATTTTTATAGTGTACCAATGGAAGGAAACCAAGTTCACTTAGCTCTTTTTCACGCTCATCAGTTAAATTAACTTCAGTTGGGCATTGTTGCAGCAAATCACCTGCATCTGAGTAATAAGCAAAGCTTGGTAAGCTCTCAACTTTGCCGCCGCTCTCAGTACCACGAACCGCAGTACACCAACCAAATTCAGTGAATGACCGCGTTAGTAATAAACCGAATTCATACGCCGCATTACTCCAGACAAAGTCTTCATCTGAACCTACAATTTGTTGGCCATTATCACGTGTTTTCAATTCTTCAAAATCAAATGATTTAACCGGTACTGTTTGTGCACCGTAAGGCTGACGTGCGATGGTTTTAGGCAGAGTTAATGCCACATAACGAGAGTCGTCACTTGCACGGAAAGCGTTCCAACTAACATAAGCTGGAGAATCAAAACCTGCTGCGACAGGCTTACCATCTGAGAAAGTTGCATAAGTAGTGAAATCAAACATGCTTGCACTTGCTGCTGCAATAAATGGTGCATGAGAAGCGGAGGCTACTTCACCCATATAGCGTAATAAAGCAACATCTTCATCACCATAACCAAACTCATAGTCACCAATCAAAGCACCATAAGGTTGACCACCAGCAGTACCAAACTCTTCTTGGTAAACCATATTAAAGAAACGACTACGATCGATTGCTGGAGCATCTTCAAATTGTTCTAACAGTTCATCTTTAGTGTAATCTGCTAATTTAATTTTAAGGTCAGCCCCAAGATCGCTATTTTTAACTAGCTTTTGTAAACCAAGCCAAGTACCTTCTAATTTCTGAAAATCACGGTTCTGCATAACAGATGAAAGTTGTTCAGAAATTTTAGTATCAATTGCATTAATCGCTTTTTCGATAGTAAGAGTTAAATTTTTATCCCACGTAACCGTACCATCAAGTACTTGCGAAGTCAGAATACTCAAAAGCTCTTTTGTTGTATCAACAGGTGTTTGAGCTGTAGCGGTAATCGCACGATCAAGAATACTGATTGTTAGCTCCGCTTCTATAGTACCTTCTGGTGTTATTTGCTGCTCTGTAGACATTATTCAGCTCCTTCGTTATTCAGACCCAATTCTTGCGCTAAACCTTGAATTGCATCTGTACTTTGTAGGATTTCTTTTAGTAATCGCTCAAGATCTCTAGAACGATCCGCTTTACTTAATAGCACTTTAAGTTGATTACGAGTTTCTACTAACTTCTTCAATGGATCTATTTGTTCTACCACGCTCTCAGGATGAAAATCTTTCATTGAGCTGAAATTCATATTCACTTCAAATTGGCTTTCATCATTCGCTAATTTATTATCAACTTTATAAGAGAGCGTTGGGGCTACTTGACCCATTACCATATCGAAATTATCTTTATCAATACTTGTAAATTCGCGCTCTTCTAAATCAACTTTTTCTGATTCTGATTTATGTCCAGAAAAATCGCCAATAACACCAACAACAAATGGTAATTCTTTGGTTTCTACCGCGCCGTTTGTTTCAACATCATAAGTAATACTTACACGGTTTTTACTAACACGCTTATGTTGTGAATTCAAAGCCATAGCTGTGCCCTCGTTTATAAATTAAATAGCAAGAGTTAAGTACCTCATTACGAGGTACTTAATTATAAAAATTACTGAGCGCCAGACAATAACTTACCTTGAGGTAGGTTATAACTAACGATGCCGCCATCTTTAATTTCACCACCATCTAATTCGTAATTGTGCTTCTGTGCGATCTCAACATAAGACAGTGCAATATTCTCTTGTGGTTGAGAGCCGTCAGTGCCCGCAACGTTATAAGAAACAAGACGTGCTTTAGATAATTTCACTTGGAAATACAATTTAGCACCAGAACCATCGGCCTCAGGTTTAGTAAATGCAATCTCTACTGTTTTACCTTCTTTACCTGGGTTAAATAGGTAAGAAAGTAAGTCTTCAGATGCTCCATCCACTTGCTTGCTCAGGTTAATTTCACTCAATGCAACCATACCACCATCAGCATTATTACCATTACCTATGTCCATAGCTACATTACGTACCCCCCCCCAAGCATAAGAAGACAGTGCAAACCAACCTGCTCCCTCTAGACCTTCAACTGTAGCGCCACCTTTAACATCAACACTCTCAATACGCATGTAAATACTAGCCATTTTTTCGTTCCTTATCTTAAGTTCATAATATATTCACCAACGAAGCGCTGTAGGCCTCGAAGATGACTCATCTTCATTTTGTTTTAGTTCAGTATCATTAATAGATACTTGAGCTACTTTAGCTTCAATGTTTACAGGCTCTGAAAAAGAAGAACTCTCAGTAAACGTTAAAGTCTTTTCAATGACACAAGGAGGTATACCGACTTCTGGCAGAAGAATCTGTTCAGAGTGGTTTAATCCTGATGCATTAAAAATCTTATTAACATTATCTCCATCCTGTTCAACCATCATTTCTTGTAATAGCTCAGGTAGAGATAAGTACCCCCAACGAATCGCTTTTTCTAGTAAAAAAGAAACAGGGCTATGTGGCTCACTCTGACGGAAATAACTAGATACTTCTCGAAGTAAATGAAAAGCTAAATCACGATTCATACTATTTGCTAAACCTACTTGCGAGAGGTTATCTGCTGTTAGTCTCAGCGGTATAGATGAATCACTCGCTTGAGAAACAGCTTCTACTAATAGAACATTTTCTCCACAAGTCTCAGTATTTACCGATTGGTTAATTAAACGTTGCTTTTCTTTATGACTTGTACTCGTCACTTTAACTTCAGCTTTCATTCCCGATAACTGCTGCAATGCATTGTTATATTTAGTAAACAACGTTTTCACAAAATTAAAGTTCGGAGCGTTAACACCTGCGATTTGAGCATACGTTTTAGTAATAGTGATTAAACGTTCAATTTGAAAAAGACAATCGGCCACACTTTCTAATCGTTGTCGAACACCATTACGATCAAAAGTAATTAATGATGTCGCCTGTTGTTTGAGTTGGCTTAATTCGCCTTTACGCTCTGCACTTTGAAAATCATAAAATGTAACGTGACCAACAAGCGGCAGCAGTAACAAAGGTGTATACAATAAACTGCTTTCCTCACTATCGCCGAGTAACTGAAAAAACGCTTTCACTTTCGCGCCGTATTGCTCAACTAAACGTCCTGTATCCGAATCACCTTTTAACTTTTCTTCAGGCAATACAGGATTAATGGAATCCCATTGTTCTGCCAATAACTCAGCAAACCAATTCATTGAATATGCAACGCTGCTAAGTGAGTTATCAAGTAAAATTTGAGAAGTAATAAACCACCCAATTAACTCAATATCTCTCGTCACATTTTCAAAAGTAGTCATTAAGCTAGTAGATAACACTTGCCAATTTTCATAATTCTCATCTTGTAAAGATTCCAACTCTTGGCTGCTTGGGTTCTGGCTAAGTTTACGTAAAGATGTTTGAGCGACATTAAACTCATTACGCAGAGGACGAAATGCCCCTTTATCTAATTTTAAATAAACTCCGCAAATCAAATCCTCGGCAATAGGAGTTTGAAACTCTAAAATATTTTTTTGTGTAAACCTCATTTATCCTCCAAACAATACATCAGTAAATTCGATGAAGAAGATCTCATTATAAATATAATAAACTTATAAGTTTGTTAACGTACAATCGAAAATATAAC
>SAMEA5043647__coassemble_38_pt1 | contig 18293 bp, 13 predicted proteins | sample SAMEA5043647__metabat2_low_PE_001 | metagenome-assembled genome bin SAMEA5043647 (sample SAMEA5043647) | Gadus morhua | reverse complement strand
CGAAAACCTTTTATATAGAGAGTGCCAATCAAGCATTGGAGCAACAGAGAAGCGTTGTAATGGATAAGAGCTCATAGGTAATTTCTTTCAGTGATCAAGGCCGCAATTCTAACATAATAGGAACACAAACAGCCATCCTATTACTTATTTTACTCACCAATAGACACTCTTTACCTTGATTATAATTCTCTAAATAGTGAAGTATAAATAAACATATCTATGATAAACTCGTCTACTTGTTCATAAATAAGACATGTAAACATTGAATAGTTCTCAAAAACAAAAAGTTGAGCAGTTATGCCAACAGCGTGGCGTTAGATTGACTCAACAACGGTTAACTGTTTTAGAGCTTATTGTCATCCACCATGGTGCCATTAGTGCTTACGATCTATTAGAACAATTAAAAAAAATAGAACCCCAAGCAAAACCGCCTACCATTTATCGCGCTTTAGATTTTTTGGTAACTCAAGGTTTTGTACATAAGGTCGAATCTATAAATAGCTATATTTCTTGCTGTGTTATCGGCGAACATGCCCATTTTTCACAACTATTCATCTGTCGCACTTGCGATGATGTTGTTGAGTGCCATGATACTAAAATTACAGAGCAGCTAACAAAGCATGCCGAGCAAATTGAATTTTCTGTTGAAAACCATATTGTTGAAACTCATGGTACCTGCAAAGCTTGTTTACATAGCGATAATCAAAATTAATTTAAAGGATCCAACTCACGATGCGCGCTGAATTTGTAAACCCTTTCTTAGCTTCACTGATGAATGTACTTAAAACGATGGCTTCGATGGAGTTAAAACCTCAAAAACCTCGTATTAAAAAAGACGAAATTGCTCGTGGTGATGTATCAGGCTTAATCGGCATGGTTGCTTCTCAAAGCCGTGGTTCGATGTCTATCACTTTTGAAGAATCTCTTGCACTTCAAATCATGCAAAATATGCTCGGTGAACGTCCAAACAGCATTAATGAAGAAGTAACGGATATGGTCGGTGAAATCACAAACATGGTCACCGGTGGTGCAAAACGAATTCTTTCAGAAAGTGGGTTTGAATTTGATATGGCCACTCCCATGGTTGTTTCAGGCAGAGCACATACAATTACTCATAAATGTGAAGGCGCCATTATTATTATGCCGTTTACGTCTGAATGGGGTAATGCATTTATTGAGATTTGTTTCGAATAGAGACGAACTCAAAAAAGAAAGGTTGATGTAGTAATACATCAACCTTTTTTATTATCTGTATAAAATCAGCACATATAAAAAGAGCCAACCGAAGTCAGCTCTTTCATATTATCGAGTGCAATTCAATTATGCTTTAAACGCTTTAAATGCGTTAATTAAGCCATTCGTTGAACTGTCATGCGAGTTAATCGCTTTATCATCAGCCAATTCAGGAAGAATTTGGTTAGCCAATTGCTTACCAAGTTCTACACCCCATTGGTCAAAACTGAAGATATTCCAAATCACACCCTGTACGAAGATTTTATGTTCGTACATAGCAATCAAGTTGCCTAATGTTTTAGGTGTCACTTTTTTCACTAAGATTGAGTTAGTTGGGCGGTTACCTTCAAAGACTTTAAATGCCACCAACTCTGCCATTTCTGCTTCAGTTTTACCTGCCGCTGCAAACTCTGCTCTTACTGTTTCTTCTTTTTTACCAAACGCCAATGCTTCTGTTTGTGCAAAGAAGTTAGACATCAGTTTTTGATGATGATCGCCCACTTGGTTATGACTGATTGCAGGAGCAATAAAATCACATGGGATCAATTTCGTACCTTGGTGAATCAATTGGTAGAACGCATGCTGACCATTTGTACCTGGTTCACCCCAAATAATTGGACCCGTTTGGTAATCAACTGGATTGCCATTACGGTCAACACATTTACCGTTTGATTCCATATTACCTTGTTGGAAATACGCAGCAAAACGGTGTAGGTATTGATCGTATGGCAGAATCGATTCTGATTCAGAACCATGGAAGTTGTTATACCATAGGCCAATCAATGCCAAGATTACTGGTACGTTATTTTCAAGTTCTGTATTTGCGAAATGATTATCCACTTCGTGAGCGCCTTCAAGAAGCTCAACAAAATTATCAAAACCAACCGCTAAAGCAATTGAAAGACCAATCGCTGACCATAAAGAATAACGACCGCCAACCCAATCCCAGAACTCAAACATGTTATCGGTATCAATACCAAACTCAGACACTGATTCTGCGTTTGTTGAAAGTGCAGCGAAGTGTTTCGCTACATGTGCTTGATCGCCAGCTTCTGCTAAGAACCAATCACGAGCACTGTGTGCATTTGTCATTGTTTCTTGAGTCGTGAATGTTTTCGATGCGATTAAGAACAACGTTGTTTCTGGATTTAATGGCTTCAATGTTTCAACAATGTGTGTGCCATCGACGTTTGAAACAAAGTGCATGTTTAAACGTGTTTTGTATGGTGCTAATGCTTCTGACACCATGTAAGGGCCAAGATCTGAACCACCGATACCAATGTTTACGATATCCGTAATTTCTTTGCCTGTGTAACCTTTCCACTCACCAGAAATTAAACGCTCAGTGAACGCTTTCATTTTTTCTAGCACTGCATTTACAGCAGGCATAACGTCTTCGCCATCAACGATAACTGGCGTATTACTGCGGTTACGAAGTGCCGTATGAAGCACTGAACGATCTTCAGTCTTATTGATTTTTTCACCACTGAACATCGCTTTGATTGCTTCTGATAATTCAGTTTGCTCAGCTAAAGAAAATAGCTTTTGCATCGTTTCTTCTGTCACTAAATTTTTAGAGAAATCAACTAAGATATCTTGACCAAACGTTGTTGAAAATTTATCAAAACGTTGAGCATCAGCAGCAAACAAATCTGATAAATTGATGTTTTGTGCGGTTTCAAAATGTGCAGTTAAGTCTGCCCAAGCTTGAGTTTCTGTTGGGTTGATGTTTTTTAACATGGTAAAAATATCCCGTGTAGTAGGTTTGTTGGCTCAAAAATAAATTTCTGAACGCCCCGTTTATACGAATCTAAAAAATATGGTGAACTTTATATATTATGACCAAAACTACGCTCACCCTTTTTGAGTTAGGTCACATTAAAACGTCTATATGTAAACATTATCTCGTTCAAATAACGATAAAACTAGTGCTAAATTTAAAATGGCTGATTGATCATGACACGAAATACATTTTCTTCACTTCCCCACGCCATTTCAGTACGAACGACGATACCTTCAACTTGGAAACGAATCGCACCACCAGCACTCCATCGCAGATCATCATGCAATGTCGATAATGAAAACTCATCCGCTACACGACCAGTATCAACAAAAGCCACCCACTGCCACCAAGGCACATCATAAAGATTAAAAATAGGCCAATCTTCTAATGGCTGCCAATCGGGCATCACTCGATACTCTGCAGAATAATGAACGGCAGAACGACCATGGAATCGCCCACCACCATAACTTCTTAATCGGTAAAGTCCGCCTAATTTAATTCCAGCGTATTCAGGAGGTTGGTGTGCGCCTTCTTCCCAACTGGGTGTATCAGCAAGATAAAAATCAAACGCAAGCACTTGTTTCTTAATTACATTGCCAATCCCACCTAAATCAAAAAAGGCACTTTGTTGAAACTCCCATGTCCACCACTCTTCTTGTGAACTGGTTTCTGGAGAGTAAGTGAAATCTAACTCTGTTCGTGAACCATTGGTCGTATTTCTTACGCTATTTCTATTATCCCAATCAAAATTTACCTTCATTCCCCAATTCGATTCAGGCTCATCCCAATCGGAGACATCTGATAATGTACGAGAATAATAGAAAGGGCTAAGCTCAATACTTGAAACCCCACTGTCAAATGGATTACCACTTTTTACTTTACGATTTGGAGTATACGCGGCTTGAGCCCCGATATCTTTGGCATTACCAATGGGTAAAATATAATTAGCCGTCAGATGGTATTGAGCTTCAGTACTGTCGGTAAACACTTCGTCACTTTGATGAGAATTGTTACTTCCTGCGGTACCAATATAATAATCCATATCTTTAAAGCTGGCGTTATAAGCATTTGCACCAAATAACCAAGAATGACCCACTTGATTGTTATCAGATGACAAGTAAGTGAGATAAGAACCTTTACTTGAGTACATTCCGGCAGCAAATAAGGTGGCTTGAGGTTGCCCCACACCTTTCATTACACCGGCAACGCCTATCGTAGTCCCCAAGCTTTCTGAAGAATACATAAAAGGAACCGCTGCCGTTTCAGGAAGCGAGTTTGGCCATATATCACTTTCAGAAAAGACATAAGGTGAAATAAGAAAAAGCGCTAAACCAGTAGCGCTTCTTAAGAACAGTTGTTTCAAATTAACTCTCATGGGTCAAAGATACATTAAGGAATATATTGCATTTGTACTCTTGATGTTAGTTTAGTCACTAACTCATAAGCAATAGTTCCAATGTGTTCTGCTACTTCTTCTGCAGGAAGATCTCGTCCCCACAAAATAGCTTCATCACCAACGTTATCTTCTGCATCAGGTCCTAAATCAACCGTTAGCATATCCATCGAAACACGACCAGCTACCGGAACTTTGCGTCCATTAACTAATACTGGCGTTCCATTCGGTGCTGCAATTGGGTAACCATCGCCGTAACCGATCGCGATAACCCCAATTTTAGTATCACGCTCACTGGTCCACATCGCACCATAACCAACACTTTCTCCGGCTTTTACTTCTCTTACCGCGATCAAATGAGAAGTGAGAGTCATGGTAGGTAAATACCCTAAATCTTGAGCCGTTTTCTCAGAAAAAGGAGAGACACCATACATAATGATACCGGGACGAACCCAATCCAATTGACTGTCTGGCCATGCAAGCAATCCAGCAGAAGCCGCAAGCGACCGTTCCCCTTGGCATCCATCCGTCAATGACATGAACGTTTCAATTTGTTCGTTCGTCGTCGGATTATCTAATTCATCTGCACAACCAAAATGGCTCATATAACGCAGTGGCTGAGCTACATTTTTACACGCATGCAAACGATCAACATATTCTTGGTATTCTTCAGGGCGAATACCTAAGCGATGCATACCTGAATCGACTTTCAACCAAACAACAACAGGGCCTTCAAGATCTGCATTTTCTAATGCTTCAAGTTGCTCTTTGCAATGCACTGCCGTTTGAATGTTATTAGCGACTAAAATTGGTAAATCACCCGCAGAATAAAATCCTTCGAGTAATAAAACTTGTTTCACTATGCCACCAGCTCGAAGCTGTAAAGCCTCTTCAATTCGCGCCACACCAAAAGCATCTACACCGTGCGCACCTTTAGCAATATTGAGTAAACCATGGCCATAACCATTTGCTTTTACCACAGCAAGGAGTTTGCTGTTGGGTGCTTGCTGTTTAATTTTTTGCAAATTATGCGCTAAGGCAGACATATCAATCTGTGCAGCAGCGGCTGTCATATAGCTCATACTTTTGCCTTATTATTCATCATCAAACGCAGGACCTGCGTAATTATCAAAGCGAGAAAATTGCCCTTGGAAGGTTAAACTTACCGAGCCAATTGGACCATTACGCTGTTTACCAAGAATAATCTCAGCAATCCCTTTGCGGTTACTTTCTGGGTTATAAACTTCATCACGGTAAATAAACATGATCAAATCGGCATCTTGCTCGATTGCACCAGATTCACGTAAATCCGAGTTTATTGGGCGTTTATCAGCACGTTGCTCTAGGGAACGGTTAAGCTGAGACAGGGCAACAACCGGAACGTTTAATTCTTTTGCTAGCGCTTTTAATGAGCGTGAAATTTCTGAAATTTCTTGAGTACGATTATCTTGCATACCAGGAACACGCATTAATTGAAGGTAATCTATCATGATCATACTTAACCCTCCCGACTCACGTGCAACACGACGAGCACGAGAACGTAGCTCGGTTGGCGTTAAACCTGAGCTATCATCAATATACATATTCTTTTTCTGAGTCAAAATACCCATGGTAGACGAAATACGCGCCCAATCTTCGTCATCTAATTGACCGGTACGAATTTTGGTTTGATCAACTCGAGACATCGAAGCCAACATACGCATCATTAGCTGTTCCGCTGGCATCTCTAGTGAGAAAATCAAAACGGGCTTGTCTTGGTCCATTGCGGCGTTTTCACATAAGTTCATCGCAAAGGTCGTTTTACCCATTGATGGACGAGCCGCAACAATAATTAAATCAGACCCTTGTAGACCCGCTGTTTTCTTATTTAAATCCGTGAATCCAGTAGAGACACCGGTGACACCATCTTGTGGGCTTTGGTATAAAAGCTCGATACGTTCTAATGTTCGCTCAAGAATGGTATCTACCGTTTGCGGCCCTTCATTCTCAGTCGTACGCGCTTCGGCAATAGCAAAAACTTTACTTTCGGCCATATCCAGTAAATCTTCAGAAGTTCGACCTTGAGGATCATAACCCGCGTCAGCAATTTCATTGGCGACACTAATCAAGTTACGAACCATCGCACGTTCACGAACAATATCAGCATACGCATTAATGTTAGCGGCACTTGGGGTGTTTTTCACTAAATCAGCAAGATAAGCAAAACCGCCCACTGAATCTAATTTTTCATGACGTTCAAGATGTTCAGATAGGGTAATTAAATCCAACGGCATACTATCTTCTAGGATGGATTTAACCGATTCAAAAATTAATCGGTGTGGTCTGCTATAAAAATCAACAGCTACCACTTTTTCAGCGACAGTATCCCACCGCTCATTATCAAGTAGTAAACCACCAAGTACAGATTGCTCTGCCTCTAATGAATGCGGCGGTACTTTTAACGCATCAACTTGTGCATCATACTTGCGGTTTTGATTTCGATTATCAGCCATTACTACTTTTCACCATCCTAAATTCAGCTCTACATTATAACCAAAAGAAATTGGGATGAAATAACTATCCGTGTATCTCCTGATAACCTTTCGCAAAATAAAGATTTTGACTCAAATTTAACTCATCAACCAGATAAACTCCTATACTATGTGTCCTCTTTATTCTTTCTGAGATTAATACGTGTTAAAAAAAGTTTTACTTACAGGGCTTATCGCAATCAATGCATCTGTTCATGCAAGTGAGATTGAAAGTGAAGACGCGGATACGTCACCTCCCTCTCCTAGGGAAAGCCAAGTCGAATTGGGTTATGGAAGCGACAACTCACTATCTCTTAATTGTAGCCTAGAGCCGGTTTATACCTCTGGGCAGAATAGTCATGCCAGTGACGTGAAGTATTACTTATCAAAAGATGAGTGTGAAACCGACACTGAGCAGCTAACCCTTGAGAAAAAACCAAGCATCAGTGTTCCGACAAGTGAGATCGATACAGAAGACGACGATACATCACCACCTTCTCCATGGGAAAGCCAAGTCGAATTTGGTTATCAATCAAGCAAAGGTAACGATGATTCACAGTCTCTTAATGGTCGCTTAGAAGCAAGTTACACGTCTGGACAGCATCGTCACACAGGTGAAGTAAAGTATTATTTATCAAAAGAAGATGGCGAAACAGACAAAGACCAATTAAGCCTTAATTTACAAAGTGACTATAAAATAAGTCCTGATTACTATCTTTATGCCAACTTTAAAGGCTTAGAGACGGAATACAGTGCCTATTTTAAAGATTATACCTTTTCAGGTGGTTTAGGTTACCAAGCCAGTAATACGGAAAAGTTAGTATTAGAATTAGAATTAGGCCCTGGTTACCGTTATCAAAATCCAAATCTTGACGAGATAGATGATGACGATCTTATTTTTCCAGAAACAGTGGCAGAAGCGATCTTACGAACAAACATTACCGTATCGTGGAAACCAATGGACGTATTAACGCTTGCTTCTGAAGTCACTGTCACCAGCGGTCGAAGCAACACGCGTATCGATTCTGAAGTGAGCCTAACAAATAACATTACAGAAGAAATCGCCCTGAAGATCGCACAATCTCAAGAATATTTAGATCGTGTACCTCCAGGATTAAGCAAAACTGATTCTGTTATTTCAGTTAACTTATTATTTCTCTTCTAAATAAAGTTGAATCCCGCCATTCTCAATGTAACTCTTCATGCTTTTTCACTAATCCAAAATCAGCCAAGATGGCATAAGCGGCAGGGATCATGAAGAGTACCAAGAGCGTTGATGTGAAAATACCAAATACAATAGAAACGACGAGAGGCTGAATAACTTGCGCCTGCAAACTGGTTTCTAATAACAGAGGTAATAATCCCACAGCCGTTGTCACTGACGTTAAAAATACCGCTCTAAACCGTTCTTGGCTGGCTTTTACGACCGCTTCATACACGGAATCACCCTCATCCACATGATGTCGAATGTATTGCACTAACAAAATAGAATCGTTCACAACTATCCCCGCCAATGATACAAACCCCATAATACTCGGCATGCTTAATGGGTGACCTAATAGTACATGCCCCCACAACACCCCAATCAACGCGAGTGGAATTGCCAGCATGACGACAAAAGGTTCAAGATAACTTCTAAATTGAAAACTCAAAATAACAAACACACCAAATAAGCCCAGCATAAAACCCGTGCCCATTGATTGTCCGGTTTCGGCGGTGTCTTTCGCTTCACCTTCAAAATCAAAACGTAAACTTGGGTATTTCTTTTGTAACTCAGGCGCAAGCTCTGATCTAAATTGAGCTAATATTTCAGAAGAGCTGACTTGTGATGCATGAACATCGCCAAATACGCTTAAGGTTCTTAATCCATTAATGCGTTGAATTCGAACATAGTTACGTTGAAAATCCAATGTAGCGATAGAAGCCAAGGGTATTTGACTGCCATCAGGCATGATAATAGGGAAGTTTTCTAACGTGTGTAAGTTTCCCGCTTGCTCTTTATTCAAACGCACTTCAATTTCAATATTTTCAACACCGAGTTGGATCTCATCTGCCGTTTGTCCAAAATACGCCGCTCGTAATTGATTTGCGATCAATTGACCAGTAACACCATAGGTTTCAGCGCCCGGTCTTAATTTCACCAGAACCTCTTCCTTGCCCATACGCATGTCATCAAGCACACCATACACGCCAGAAAACTCATTCAAATAGGCCTGAACTTCTAATGATGCTGATTTCAATGTATGTAAATCATCATCCATCATCCGAATTTCAATCGCCCGACCTCCCGGCCCCATCGTCGGTTGCTTATAAACCATGGTTATTGGTTCAGCTAAATCGCCCACTTCTTCACGCCACGCATCAATAAAATCATCAATTAAGGTAGTGCGCTCTTCTGCTCCCAATAAATCTAATCGAATGGTCGCAAGGTGCGGGCCTGATTCACTCGCATCGGCATTGGTATTAAATTGCTGAGTGATATGCTCAACCAATGGACGACCATCTTCATTTTTCTCGCTCCACTCTTTATTTAATTTTTCAGCCGCTGACACTATTTTATCGACGACTATTTCAGTTTGAGAAAGTGACGTGCCCGGGGGCAGAATAATTCGCGCTTCAGCAATATCACCATCCAACTCAGGGAAACCTACAAACTTCAGAGCACCGCCAGAAATGAGTGAAAAAGAAATCAGCAAACTCGCAATAACGGCACCTAAAAAGGCATAACGCCATTCCACCACTTTGGTGACGGCTTTCACTAGAGTGACATTTCTAAAATGCTCAAAACGATCTAATACGATTTTTTTGATGCCTGAAATTGGCTTGTCTTTTTTTGCCTTATGTAATGAGTGACTAAGGTGATTAGGAAGAATTAAAAACGCTTCAATTAGACTAAGAGACAGAACTAATATCAGTACTTGTGGAATGACTTTTAAAACAGCCCCCATTTCTCCTTGTAGAAACATCAAGCTACCAAAAATACACACTGTCGTTAAGAAAGAAGACAGTACGCCGGGAAAAACCTTCTTCACCCCGTTATATACGGCATCGTCTATCTCTTGCCCTCGGTCTAAATGGGAAGCGATGGATTCTGCAATTACAATGGCGTCATCCATCATTATCCCTATCGCCATCAACAGGGCGACCAGTGACATAATATTAATTGAGAGCCCCAAACTCGCCATTAAAAATAAACCGCCAAGAAAAGCCACCGGAAGGCCTGCTGCAACCCAAAAGGAATATCGGAACGTAAAAAAGAGCCACATGGTGAGGAAAACAAGAATGATCCCTTGCCAGCCATTTTTCACCATCATGGTTAATCGATCCCACAACAAAGAAGAAAGATCGTTGGTCATTTCTAATGCCACACCATCAGGAGCAACAGATTGTTGATATTTAACAAACTCCGTCACTCGATCTTTAATGCGTAAGGCGTCTTCTTCTTTATTTTTACTGATCTTAAGTAACGCTGACGGCTTACCATCAAACAATACCTTTTGTTCATCCAGTTCAAAACGATCGGTTATCGTGGCAATATCGCCTAAACGGATTAACGCCCCATTAGCTGATGCACCCATGACTGTTTTTGCCAATTCTTGCGGGGTTGTTTTTCTTTCATCAAAGCGAATTAAAAAATTCTTTTCTGGGGTTTCAATGCTGCCGCTTGGTAGCTTTACATTTTGTTCAGCCAGTTTATTCGCAATGTCACTGACATTTAAACCAAGCTGACGAATGGCACCTTCATCTAACTCAACACGATATTGGTGGTCCGAAAAACCACTCACTTCAACTAAGGAAACATCATAATCAAGCTTGAGGCTTTGTTTGAGCTTTTCTGCATACGCTTTTAATTCTGGCCATGTTGTGTCTGCCGTAATCGCGACATCCACCACGGGTTCATTCCAATCCAATTCTTGAACTATCGGTGACTCTATCTCTTTAGGAAAATCGTTAATTGAATCAATTTGAGTCTGAACATCAACCAACATTCGTCCAATGTCGGCTTTCGTATTCAATTTAATGACCAAGCGAGCAGAACCTTCAATTGCCTCACATTTGGTTTCTTCAATATTGCCTAATCCATCAACGGCATCCTCTAGGCGGATACAGATACTCTCTTCAACCTCTTGTGGTGAAGCGCCAGGGTAAACCACCCCAGCGAGAATATAAGGGGGGCTAAACTCAGGAAAGGTTTCTCGTTTTAATTGAGATAGTGACACCACACCAAGCAGCAAAATAGAAAGCATTAATAAATTGGCGGCGGTTGGATGTCTTGCAAAAAACTTAATCATTCAGCCGACTCCCCTTCCTTTCTTTGCTCAACAGGACGCAATTGCATGCCGTTAATAGCAGGAAGGAGATCATTTAAGATCAACAAGTCACCCGACGTTATATCCCCGACAATAGCGACTTGATTGTCTCTTCTAAACACAATATTTACGGGTAAAATAGTTAACTGGCTGTCATTATTAAGTAGGTAGATCTTATCACCATGAAGTGCACTTTCAGGGATCACCCATTGTGGTGAAACCTCGCCTTCAATGTCTGCTTTTACAAACATACCATTGACCAATGGAGGTAATGTGCTGGGTGTTAATGAACGGTAGTCTTGTTGTATCTCTAAAATAATGCCAACGGTTGCTTGATTGGGATCGACTGTTTCACTGATCCGAGCAACCTGAGCTTGCCACTCTGCATTAAAACGCCCACTGCTTAATTGTACGTTTGCTTTTAGCGGCAATGAATCAAGGTTTGGCATACCGCGTTCACTCAATTGAAAAAAACGAAAACTGTGCACTAGCGTTTGCATATCATGAATGGATACCTGTGCTTCTACTTCCATGGTTTTAATACCATGAGCAATAAACATTTCTTGCTGTAAATTCACCACTTGGTCAGCTTCAATGTCCACTTCAGAAATACGAACATCGGTTGGTAATACGATTGATGTTTTATCTAAAGATCGCTGTGCCTCTTTTAATTTTGCTTGGTTCACTTTAACAATGGCTTGAGCTACTTTTCTTTCATCAGGCAATAATAAAATTTGGTTTTGAATATCCAGCACGACTTTTTGTTGTGCTAAATAAGATTGATTTTGCTGATCAAGATCCGATTGAGACGTTAAGCCTTTTTTCTGTAAATTTACTTTTCTACTTAATTCTTTTTTGCTGATCGCCAAGCGATTTTTTTCAATTTTTAATGTGTTACGAATGTTCTTTTCTTCTAGATCCACTTTTGCTAATTGGGTTTCACTTGACCCTAAATCCGCCTCTGCTTGAGCAAGCTTTAATTCGTAATCGAGTGGATCAATCCTCAATACCTCAGTCCCAGCAAGTAACACATTGCCTTTATTTAATTCGGGATGGCGATAGACTACTTTACCCGAGACTTCAGCAATGGCTTTCCATTCAAATTTAGGCCTTATTTTACCGAATCCAATCACTTTAGGCGCAATACTTTGTTGCTCTAAAGCAATGGTCTTCACTATTTTTGAACGATCTTCAACGGGCTTAACTTCGGCCTCAGGCCGTAATTTTGTGATGGTCACCAAGATAATGACACCGATAGCCACCACAGGAAAAAAGATCAGTTTTTTAGTTATTTTCATTAGAATTCGTCTCTTTTATTTTGAAATAAGCCGTCACTTAATAAACGAATATTATGATCCAGTAGATCAGTGAGAAATACTTCATTTAACTCAATGTTATGAAAATCCAACATTTTCTTTGGTGCTAGAAAAGGAAAAACCATTAAACTCATCATTGATAATCTGGCTTTAATTGGATCAATTCCTTCCTTAAATAAGCCTTGATTAACGACTGGATCAAACAACTTACTTTGCATTGGCTGCAAAATACCAAAAATAATTTGCTGAAGCGCCGCTTGCTGCTCGTTATCAGCCTCCATAATTCTTAATATTAACTTAGGAAAAGCTGGTACTTTTATCATCGCTTGATAATACGCACGCATGAAATCCACTAAATCTTGCTCATTATCGTTCTCTAATGCCAACCTAAATTGTTCAACGACTGGCGCAATGGTTTCTTTAAACATTGCCTCAAACAACCCTTCTTTACTGCCAAAGTAATATCGAATCATCGCAATATTAGCCTTCGCATTATCCGCAATTAATCGAGTGGATACTTTGTTATAAGGCCGAGAAACAAAAAGTTCACGTGCGTGAAAGATAAGTTGCTCTCTAACTTCTGACTCCCCTTTCGGTCTTCCTAATTGCTTCGTCATTGATAACACCTTATTTACATCTTTTTTTGATTATAATTATTAATCGTGTGATTAATTATAAGTTAGTCGAAAAAATGTGCGATCCCTTTAATTCACTCACATTTAATCATTTGATTAATTAATGGGCTTCATTCAAGAAATGCATCTCATTTGAGCAATAATCCATCGTAGCAATCGTTTTTCTTCTCAGTTTTTAACTTTTGTCTAAAAATAAGCCTGTATATAGTAAAAACGTTATTTAATGGTTGACGATACAGGCTGAGTACGATATTAATTTGTTAATTATTTTTATGGATTGTATTTCAAATGAAAACAGCATCTTCTTTACTTCTAAACCTCCTCCTTATCGTGAACATCTCACGCGGGTAGGTTGTGGAATAAAAGAAGCCATAAACCAAATTTTAAAACCCGCTGAACATGGCGGGTTTTTTTATGGATAACCGCCGTCAAAGCGCACGACATACACAAGGAAGAAAGCCCATGAGCGATCAAGTCATAATATTCGACACCACCTTAAGAGATGGCGAGCAAGCACTGTCTGCAAGCTTAACCGTAAAAGAAAAATTGCAGATTGCGTTTGCGCTTGAGCGTCTTGGTGTTGATGTCATTGAAGCTGGCTTTCCAATTTCATCGCCAGGTGATTTTGAGTCGGTACGAACCATAGCAAAACACATCAAAAACAGTCGTATTTGTGCCCTTTCTCGTGCGGTTACTAAAGATATCGATGTCGCAGCTGACGCATTAAAAGTCGCAGAAGCGTTTCGAATTCACACCTTCATTTCAACCTCAACGGTTCACGTTCAAGATAAGTTACGTCGTAGTTATGATGACGTAGTAGAAATGGGCGTCAAAGCCGTTCAGCGTGCTCGTAAATACACCGATGATGTTGAATTTTCTTGTGAAGATGCAGGCCGTACTCCTATTGATAACCTATGTCGTATGGTAGAAGCCGCAATCAACGCAGGTGCAAATACCATCAATATTCCAGATACGGTGGGTTACACCATTCCTGGTGAATTTGGCGGTATTATTCAAACCCTATTTAATCGAGTTCCAAATATTGATAAAGCCATCATTTCAGTTCACTGTCATGATGATTTAGGTATGTCAGTTGCCAACTCAATTGCGGCGGTTCAAGCAGGTGCTCGCCAAGTTGAAGGCACGATTAATGGTATTGGTGAGCGTGCAGGTAACTGTTCTCTAGAAGAAATTGCAATGATTTTGCAAACTCGTTCAGAGTATCTAGGTGTTCATACTGGTCTTAAAAATGATGAAATCCATCGCACCAGTAAGCTAGTTAGTCAGCTTTGTAATATGCCAATTCAAAGTAATAAGGCTATCGTAGGCGCGAACGCGTTTAGCCACTCTTCAGGCATCCACCAAGACGGAATGCTTAAGAATAAAAACACTTATGAAATCATGACGCCAGAATCTATTGGCTTAAAAAACAAAGCGTTAAACCTAACCAGTCGTTCTGGCCGTGCCGCAGTTAAAAGTCACATGGATTCGATGGGTTATAAAGCCGAAGAATATAATCTAGATACCTTATATGCCGATTTCGTAAAACTGGCCGATCGTAAGGGCCAAGTATTTGATTACGATTTAGAAGCCCTAATGCACTTTGCTAATCTTCGCGATGAAGACGACTTTTATAAGTTGAACTACTTGAGCGTGCAATCTGGCAGCGTCATGGCAACCACCAGTATCAAATTGCTTTGTGGCGACGAAGAAAAATGTGAAGCCGCTGTCGGTAACGGTCCAGTAGATGCCCTTTACCAATGTATTTATAAGCTAACCGGTTATGAAATTGTACTGGATAAGTTTGACCTAACAGCGAAAGGCGAAGGCGAGGACGGGTTAGGTCAAGCCGATATCATTGCAAATTACAAAGGCCGTAAGTACCACGGTACAGGCTTAGCTACCGATATTATTGAAGCATCAGGCCAAGCACTGCTTCACGTCATTAATAGCATTCACCGTGCTGATCAAATTGCAGAAATTAAGCAAAATAAAATTACGACGGTATAGCACTAAATAAATTTAAATCAGGGCAAATACACCGTGCCTTGATTTTCCAAATTAAATAGAAAGATTAAAGGATTAACATGACGAATAAAACATACAAGATTGCGATTTTACCAGGCGATGGTATCGGCCCAGAAGTCATGGACCAAGCACATAAAGTTCTGGATGCGATTGAGAAAAAACACGCGATTTCATTTTCTCGTGAACAACATGATGTGGGTGGAATCGCGATTGATAATCACGGTTGTCCACTACCAGAAAGTACCGTAAAAGGCTGTGAAGAATCAGATGCGGTTCTATTCGGCTCCGTTGGTGGACCTAAATGGGAAAACCTTCCACCGAATGATCAACCTGAACGTGGCGCCCTACTTCCTCTTCGTAAACATTTCGAACTGTTTTGTAACCTACGTCCTGCTCAAATTCATAAAGGATTAGAAGGATTTTCTCCGCTACGTGCTGATATTTCAGGTAACGGCTTTGATATCGTTGTTGTTCGTGAACTGACTGGCGGCATTTACTTTGGTCAACCTAAAGGTCGTGAAGGCGAAGGTCCTCAAGAGAAAGCGTACGATACTGAAATTTATCATCGTTATGAAATTGAACGTATTGCAAAGATTGCTTTTGAATCTGCGCTTCTACGTAACAAAAACGTGTACTCAATTGATAAAGCCAACGTTCTACAAAGCTCTATTTTATGGCGTGAAGTGGTCGAAGAAGTAGCGAAAGGCTACCCAGAAGTCAAACTAAGCCACATGTACATTGATAACGCGACCATGCAGCTAATCAAAGATCCCTCTCAGTTTGATGTCATGCTGTGTTCAAATATCTTTGGGGACATCATTTCTGATGAATGTGCCATGATCACAGGCTCTATGGGCATGCTTCCTTCAGCAAGCCTAAATAAAGATAACTTTGGTTTGTATGAGCCAGCAGGTGGTTCAGCACCAGATATCGCAGGCAAAAACATTGCAAATCCAGTCGCTCAAATTTTATCGGCGGCATTGATGTTACGCTATAGCCTTGGTGAAGAAGAAGCAGCTCAAAGTATTGAAGCTGCCGTATCTAAAGCGCTATCAGCAGGTGAACTAACGGCCGATCTTGCCGGAGATAAACCCGCATTAACGACCTCAGCAATGGGCGATAAAATCGCTGAATATATTTTGAATTCGTAATTCAAGGAAGAAGCAATGTCTAACGCAAAAACATTATACGAAAAAGTTTATGATGCCCATGTTGCAGTTGCTGCAAAAGGTGAAACCCCAATTTTATATATCGACCGCCATTTAGTTCATGAAGTGACCTCACCACAAGCGTTTGATGGTCTGCGTGAAAAAGGTCGTAACGTTCGCCAAGTCGGTAAAACTTTCGCGACGATGGATCACAACGTATCAACACAAACCAAAGACATTAATGCCTCTGGTGAAATGGCTCGAATCCAAATGGAAACACTGTCTAAAAACTGTGAAGAATTTGGCGTAACTCTTTATGACCTAAACCATAAATACCAAGGTATTGTGCACGTAATGGGACCAGAGCTAGGTATTACACTTCCAGGTATGACGATTGTGTGTGGAGATTCACACACCGCAACGCACGGCGCATTTGGTTCTCTTGCATTTGGTATTGGTACCTCTGAAGTTGAACACGTATTAGCGACACAAACGCTAAAGCAAGCTCGTGCAAAAACGATGAAGATCGAAGTCAAAGGAAAAGTCACAGAAGGCATTACCGCAAAAGACATCGTTCTAGCGATCATTGGTAAAACAACCGCAGCTGGCGGTACTGGTTATGTGGTTGAATTCTGTGGTGAGGCAATTACAGATCTTACGATGGAAGGTCGCATGACGGTATGTAATATGGCGATAGAGCTAGGTGCCAAAGCCGGCCTAATCGCACCAGATGCCACCACGTTTGACTACATTACTGGTCGTAAATTCTCACCTCAAGGTGAAGATTTGACGGCAGCTATCGAATATTGGTCGTCACTAAAAACGGATGATGATGCAAAGTTTGATGCCGTTGTTAGCCTTGATGCCTCTGAAATTAAACCACAAGTGACGTGGGGAACAAACCCTGGCCAAGTGATTGCCATTGATCAACCCATTCCTGCACCAGAGAGTTTTTCTGACCCAGTAGAAAAAGTATCCGCAGAAAAAGCCTTGGCTTATATGGGTCTTGAAGCCGGTAAATCATTAACAGATTACAACGTAGACAAAGTCTTTGTTGGCTCTTGTACCAACTCACGAATTGAAGATATTCGTGCGGCTGCGGCAGTTGCAAAAGGCAATAAAGTTGCAGCTCATGTTCAAGCCTTGATTGTTCCAGGTTCTGAGCAAGTAAAAGCACAAGCTGAAAAAGAAGGTCTCGATGTGATCTTTAAAGAAGCAGGTTTTGAATGGCGCTTACCGGGTTGCTCTATGTGTCTTGCAATGAATAATGATCGTTTAGGTCCACAAGAGCGTTGTGCATCAACATCAAACCGTAACTTTGAAGGTCGCCAAGGCCGTGATGGTCGTACTCACCTAGTAAGCCCAGCAATGGCGGCGGCTGCCGCAATCGCAGGTCACTTTGTTGATATCCGAACTATCACTGAAAAAGCATAAAGGAATTTACTATGTCAGGTTTTAAGCAACATACAGGTCTAGTCGTTCCTTTAGATACGGCAAACATTGATACCGATGCCATCATTCCAAAACAGTTTTTACAAAAAGTAAATCGCACCGGTTTTGGTAAACACTTATTTCATGACTGGCGCTTTCTTGATGATGCCGGTCAACAGCCAAATCCAGAATTTGTAATGAATGCCCCTCGTTATCAAGGCGCAAGTATTCTACTTGCCCGTGAAAACTTTGGTTGTGGCTCATCGCGTGAACACGCCCCTTGGGCTTTAGCCGATTACGGCATCCAAGTGATGATAGCACCAAGCTTTGCTGATATTTTCTATGGTAACTCCATCAATAACCAAATGATCCCTGTGCGTTTGACTGATATTGAAGTGGATGAAATATTCCAATTCGTTGAAGCAAATGAAGGCGCTGAAATTGCAGTTGATTTGGAAGCCATGTTAGTAAGCGCTAACGGTAAGCAGTATTCTTTTGAGATTGAT
>SAMEA5043647__coassemble_137_pt1 | contig 18689 bp, 11 predicted proteins | sample SAMEA5043647__metabat2_low_PE_001 | metagenome-assembled genome bin SAMEA5043647 (sample SAMEA5043647) | Gadus morhua | reverse complement strand
GTAATTGGAGATGGCTCAATCGCAGTACCATAGTACTCAGAACCTGAAACACTTGGGGTTACTTCCACCACTTTATAAAGCGCCGCTTGCGCAGGAAGCGCAGCGGACACCAAAACAGCTAATGTGGTTAATTGTAATTTATTACTCATTTAACTTCCTATTGTAGAGCTTCAAGTTCTTCCCAACGCTCGAATGCCACTTCCAACTCTTGCTCTGTTTCAGCTAAACGCCCTAAGACTTCATCTGTCTTTTTAGGATCTTGTTGGAAGAAAGTTGCGTCGTTCACTTTCTCTTGAAGTTCTGTAATTTCGTTTTCTAATCTTTCTAATGTTTCAGGCAGCAATTCAAGCTCACGCTGTAACTTATAAGACAGTTTCTTTGGTTTCGCTTGCTCGACTACCGGGCTTTTAGCAGCAACAGATTCAGTTTTCACTTTTACTGTTGGTGCCATTGCATCACGGCTTATTTGTACATTAGCACGTTGTCGTTGTGCATCGTGATAGCCACCTACGAATTCTTCGATCTGGCCCTCACCTTCAAAGATCCAACTGGTCATTACTGTGTTATCAACGAACTGACGATCGTGACTTACTAATAATAATGTACCCTCATAGTTGGCAAGTAATTCTTCTAAAAGTTCCAATGTTTCGATATCTAAATCATTGGTTGGTTCATCAAGAATCAATAAATTGTTTGGACGAAGGAATAAACGCGCAAGTAATAAACGGTTTTTCTCACCACCAGACAATGCTTTCACTGGTTGACGAGCACGTTTTGGAGAGAATAAGAAATCTTGTAAATAGCTCAAAGCATGACGCTCACGGCCATTCACTGTCACTTCTTGCTTACCGTCAGCCAAGTTATCGATAACCGTTTTTTCTGGGTCTAACGCTTCACGATATTGGTCAAAATACGCCACTTCAAGTTTTGTACCGCAATACAATTTACCTGCATCTGGCTGTAATTGGTCAAGCATCAGTTTAAGCAAGGTACTCTTACCACAACCATTCGCACCAATTAAGGCAATGCGATCACCACGCATAACATTGAAGCTGAAGTTCTTAACAATGTTTTTACCATCAATTGAGTAATGAAGGTTCTCGGCTTCAAATACAATTTTACCTGAACGATTTCCACCATCCACTTGAATATTCGCTTTACCCACAACTTCACGACGATCTGAACGCTCACGACGTAATTGTTTTAAGGCACGAACACGTCCTTCATTTCGAGTACGACGCGCTTTAACGCCTTCACGAATCCAAGCTTCTTCCTGAGCAAGTACTTTATCAAATTGTGCATTTTGATCAGCTTCTACGCGTAACGCTTCTTCTTTAGCCAGTAAGTACTCTTCATAATTACCAGGATAAGAAGATAAGTTACCACGGTCTAAATCAACAATACGTGTAGCCATTGATTGAATAAATGCACGGTCATGCGAAATAAAGATGATTGAACCTTTAAAGTCTTTTAAGAAACTTTCAAGCCAAACAATCGTTGTAACATCCAAATGGTTCGTTGGTTCATCAAGAAGCAATACATCTGGGTCAGATACCAATGCGCGAGCCAATGCGGCTTTACGTTGCCAACCACCCGATAAATCGGTTAATAGCATTGCACCATCAAGTTTTAGAGATTCTAAAACAGATTGAATACGTGTATCAAAATGCCATGCATTAAGGTTATCAATCTGCTCTTGTGCTCTCGCTAGTTTATTAATGTTTGATTCGCTTGGATCAGTCGCTAATAAATCTAAGATATGATGATATTCTTTTAAGTATTTACCGGCTTCTGCGAGGCCTTCAGATACATAATCAAAAACACTGCCCGTTTCATTACGCGGTGGATCTTGCTCTAGACGAGAAACCACCACATCTTGATTAATTTGTAATTTGCCATCATCCATAAGGATATCACCAGCAATTACTTTCATTAGCGTTGATTTACCCGCACCATTACGGCCAACCAAACATACGCGTTCATTTTCTTGTAGAGCAAAATCTGATTTGTCTAATAACGGATGATCACCAAACGCTAATTGACCATTATTAATTGTAAGTAATGCCATTGTCTTCTAACCAATTCTTTAGTTGTGATATATCGAAGGGCCAATTAAGCTCGGATAAGCCATTAGCCACAACAGGTATTGTGACACCGTAACGAGAAAATAATACATTATCAAATGCAATGTCTACAGTATCTACTTGTTCCATATTTACACCCACCTCAACGAGCAAATCAAATGCTTGCTCGCATAGGTGGCAGCCTTCCGTGCTGTAGAGAGTTATCATTATCTCTAGTCTTCCTTGTGAGTAATAATCCAGCAGTTATGAATATGCTTATTACGAGCAAAATCTAACGGCAATGTTTGTTTTGAAATATTCTTAGCTTGAAGACCCGCTTTATCTAGCGCTTCTTCATCCATTTTAAAGTTACGTTTATTGTTAGAAAATACAACAGTACCGTCTTGACGTAACATACGTTTTAGGTTCTCAAGCAACATAATGTGGTCACGTTGAACATCAAACGTTTGGTCCATACGCTTAGAGTTAGAGAATGTTGGTGGGTCAATAAAGATTAAATCAAACTCACCTTCTGCTTGTTGTAGCCATTGTAGACAATCGGCTTGTAGGAACTGATGTTGCGTTCCTGTTTGATCATTGGTGTTCATGTTCTTCTGAGCCCACTCTAGGTAGGTACGAGACATATCAATGGTCATTGTCGATTTAGCACCACCACAAGCGGCATGAACAGTCGCAGAGCCGGTATAAGCAAATAGGTTTAGGAAATCTTTTCCTGCGGCCATATCACCAATCATTTTACGAGTTAATTTATGATCCAAGAATAACCCCGTATCTAGGTAATCTTGTAAATTAACAATCAATTTTACGCCGTACTCTTCAACATCAAAGTAACGAGATTTTTCTGCTAACTTTTGATATTGGTTTTTGCCTGACTGCTTTTGACGTACTTTCAAAATAACGTTATTGGTTTCAACACCAGTCACTAACACTGTTGCGCGGATCATGTCAGTTAAACGACGACGTGCTTTATCTTCTGAAATTTCTTTTGGTGCCGCGTACTCTTGAATGATGATGTAATCTTTGTATACATCAATAGCCGCATTGTAATCAGGTAAATCGGCATCATAAAGACGGTAACAATCTAACTTCTCTTTACGTGCCCATTTACCAATCTTAGACAAATTCTTTTTAAGACGGTTCATAAACTCAGGAGCAACTTCAACGTTTGCCGCTTCTTTACGTTCAGCTGATTCAGTAATTGAATAGTTTTTCTGAACACAAGGTAATGCACCATTGTTCAGTTTAAATTGCTTATCTGCACGCATACGAATACATGCAAGCAAATCATCATTACTTGAATAGATTGATGCAGTACAGCCACCAAATTGTTCTTTTAGTTGGCGACCAAATTCACTGTATAGTGCAATTAGTGCAGGTTCAGTACTTAAACGTTCACCATAAGGAGGGTTACAAATTACAACCCCATTCTCAAAGCCCTCAGGACGTTCAATCTTAGTTGCATCACCAACATCAAATGTAATTAAATCTTCAACACCAGCGCGACGAGCATTATCACGAGCCGTTTGAATTACACGATAATCACGATCAAAACCGTAAAAATGCGTATCGACTTTCTTAACGCCACGGCGACTCTTAACTCGAGCTTCTGAACGAATTTCAGTCCACACTTCTGGATCAAAATCAGACAACGCTTCAAAACACCATTTTTCACGTTTCACACCAGGTGCCATTTCACACGCCATAAGTGCAGCTTCAATCAGTAACGTACCTGAACCACACATTGGATCCAATAGCGGTTTGCTTTCATCCCATGTACTACGAAGTACTAATGCTGCTGCTAATGTTTCACGTAGTGGTGCACGACCAGCTTCAGTACGGTAGCCACGTTGATGCAAACCAGAACCAATTAAATCAAAACCAAGAATCCCTTTCTCGCCAGATAAACGCATATGTATACGTAAATCAGGTTCCGCTTTATCAATATTTGGACGTTCTAAATCTGCTTTTGTGAAACGGTCAACAATCGCATCTTTTACTTTCAATGCACCATATTGGCTATTTCGAATCTCACGGTTCGTACCGTTAAAATCCACCACTAACGTTTTATCTGCTGTGAAATAATTAGGCCAGTTAATTGCAGAAGCACCTAGATATAAATCCATATCATCACGAACATCAAACTCAGACAGAATTTGAACAAAACGTGAAGCGATACGGCTCCATAAACAACAACGATAAACAACCTCGATTGGAGCTTCAAACGTAACCCCTGCATAAACTAATTTTGGGTCAGTAACACCAAGTGCAACTAGTTCGTCTGCAAGTAAGTTTTCAAGGCCTTTAGAAGTGATGGCTAAGTATTTTTTCATGGGATTCTTTTGGTTATTAAATTGCCTCGCATTATACATGAATCCTAAGGAAATAGGATAAATAGATCACAGATAAACCATCCGCAAATTCTTCAAATAAAGACTATAAAAACAATAAGTTAATCTCACTGATGATGGATTCAAAAAACCACTGTTTCCCAACGGATACACTCAAGCGCGAGCAGCGACCCGTCAATTCTGGCCTACTCCAGTAGGTTATTTGTTGTGAAAGTTAATTACAAAATGCAAGAAACAGGGAAGATAAGTGATTTAAATGGACGTTACTGTAGTGTTCTATCAATAGTGATTTGTTGTTTTTTTTATGCTTCTTAGCAGTAGGTCTCAGTTTTAAGAGTGCATTCCTCCCTATTTTTCTGATTCTTTTTCAACCAAAAAACGTAAAATAGTGAGAGGTGTGTCTATAACTGAAAATTAGATTAAAACGAACACGCTCTCATTACATTAATTCTGAGACGAATTTTGTAAAAAGAGTCAATATAAGAAGGATGAAATAGTGGAATTAGAAGTATTAAAGGGAGCTTTATCTGGGGATAAAATAACGGAGAGTAACTACCCTACTAGGGCGTAATATGAAGAGTTAACGACTTGCATTTTGGCCATGCGATCATTCATGACTTTAATCGGTTCACAAAAGGCCATGTACTTGGTTGGATTTAATGCAAATGCATCCATATCGACCAACATACACATACTTGCACACTCATAATTTTCTACAATAATGAAATGCCCTTCTCCTAAATCATTTTTCAGAGAAACGATTTCACCTTCTTCTGGGTAATACCCTGCCCCTTGGGTTTCAAAGAACCAACTCTTAGGTAGCATGGGCTTATGGAAGCGTCTGGCGGCAACACAATTGAGTGCTAGCTCAACTTTGCGAGGTTCAGAAAGAGGAAGATAAGAAATGTGTTCAACAAACATCTGATAAGCGGATGCATCATCCACAGAAAATTTACAATCATCAAATGCACTATTGATTAAGACTTTGGGAGATAAATTCACACAAAAAACCATATCCATGCCTAAATCAAGCATAAGAGATTGTGCTTTATTATCGTAATACCAACTCCATGTATCACTGGGTTTAAGCATGTTAGTTCTCTCTTGAAAATATGGGAGTGTTTCCCTACGCCAGCCAATCATCAATGAGTGCTATTTTATGAGTAAAAATAAATCCGTTTTTAAATCATAAAATACGTTGATGCAATTAACTGTTAATTTTACAAGAGGTTAGGAATAAAAAAAGGGGAAATCTTCATCTCCCCTTTAGTGTTAATCATATGTAAGCAACTTTCGAAGCCCTATATTTTAGATATTATTTACAATATCACGGATCAGATTCGGACCTTTATAGATAAAACCCGAATATACCTGTACAAGATCGGCACCCGCAACCATCTTCTCTTTTGCTGCAACATAAGAGTCAACACCACCAACACCAATAATAGGTAAACTGTCGCCTAATAATTCTTTTAATCGACGAACGACTTCAGTACTGCGAGTTTGTATAGGACGACCACTTAGTCCCCCCATCTCCTCTGCGTGCTTCATTCCTTCAACCATAGAACGATCTAATGTCGTGTTTGTTGCAATGACACCATCAATCTTATATTTCATTAAAGAATCGGCAATCTGAGATAATTCATTATCATCAAGGTCTGGGGCAATTTTTAATGCGATTGGAACATACTTACCGTATTTTTCAGCTAACTCTTTCTGCTTCTCTTTCAGTTGAGAAAGAAGATCATCCAGTGCTTCACCATATTGAAGCGTTCGAAGTCCTGGAGTATTTGGTGATGAGATATTAATCGCAATATAACCTGCGTATTGATATACCTTCTCCATACAGATTAAGTAATCTTCAGTGCCCTTCTCGATTGGCGTATCTTTATTTTTACCAATATTAATGCCAATCACGCCATCGTATTTTGCTTTCTTTACGTTCTCGACGAGATTATCAACACCTAGGTTATTAAAACCCATGCGATTGATTATACCCTCAGCTTCAATAAGACGGAAAAGACGTGGTTTATCATTGCCCGCTTGAGGACGAGGAGTTACTGTACCCACTTCAATGAATCCAAAACCCATTGCGCCAAATGCTTCAATGCACTCACCGTTTTTATCAAGACCGGCCGCAAGACCGATAGGGTTTTTAAATTGAATGCCCATTACCTCTACAGGTTTAGACGCTAATTTTTGACGATAGAAGATATCAAGAGGTGTGCCATTAAAGCGCTTGAAGTTTTGAATTGCTAAGTCATGTGCTTTTTCAGCATCAAGTTTGAAAATGCCAGCTCTGGCGATGCGATATAACATTGTAACTCCAAAAAATAAGTCCCGTGTAAACGGGGAGTCATTATTCACTGATTTAATTAACAATTCAAACTTAATCGCACTTAATTTGTCATTATTTATTGCAAACGTAAAGGCAATAAATCGGTATAGAAATAAGTAATCACTTAATCTGATTAAATAGATAGATATATAGGAAAAATTACGGGGTAATAAAAAGCGAAAGTGAATATATACTCACTTTCGCTTAAGTTATGCAAACGTTTGTCTACTGATTATTTAGAGCAATAACCTGGCTAAGAAGCGTTAGACGTACAGCTTAAATTCAATAACATTAACTCTCGTAATGCTACAGAGAATTTAGCAAATTCATGAACGGAACCTACTTTAAATTCATTTAAAATACTGTCCCAACGATCAACTGAAGTACTGTTTTTCTCATACCATTCTTCAATCGCCTGCTCTACTGATTTTCCATCGGTATATTCAGCTAAAACTAACCCAGCCAATTGACGTTGTTGCCAATCTAAATCTTCGCGGAATGACGCTCTTGCAAGGGCTTGCCAATGATTATCAACACCTTGATTATTAATTTGTTTTAAGAACCAATGCAAAGATAATTTATCACCTAATACATAATACAAACGAGCCGCTACAGAAACGGGTTGTTTTGCCGCTTCTGCCGATGCTGAGATGTCCATTGCTGAGTATAAACTGCTTAAGCGTGCTAATAAATTACCTAGCTCACACGGTACACCCATTTCAAGGTAATGATTGGCTTGTTCAATATGTTCAATGACTTCATCTTTAACTAAATAATTATCTAAGTTGACTTTAATATCATCAACCGCAGGTTTGTACTTAGCTATCAACTCTTGAATTGACATGTTTTGTGAACCATTACGCAGTAACCAACGAGCCACTCGACGAATCGTTCGACGCATAACAAAGAAAGCATCGTATTGTGCCACTGTCGTTGCTGTATTATCTAACTCACGAATTTGTTTGAATAAGTCTCCAAACTCAAAAATAGCGCGGGTTGCAGAATACGCATTAACAATATCAGTGACCGCGTAACCTGTTTCTTCTTGCATTCGAGTAATGAAGTTACACCCCATTTCATTAACCATTTGATTTGCTAAGCAAGTTGCAATGATTTCTGAACGCAGAGGGTGATTGTCCATTTCCGCTCTATAGTTACGTTGTAACTCAGTAGGGAAATAGGTTTTAAGCAAATCAGCATGATAAGGATTATTTGCAATCTCATCACAAGCAAGTTGCTCTTTTAATACCATCTTTCCATAAGCGACCAAAACAGAGAGTTCAGGACGAGTAAGTCCCTGCCCTAATTTCTCTCTTTCTATTAGAGTTTCATCATCTGGGATAAACTCTAATCCACGATCCAATTGACCTTTCTTCTCTAAGTGATGAATAAATCGGATCTGCTCTTTAACTAACGCGGTACCTTGCTGCTCTGTTACTGAGATCGATTCAGATTGGCAATAAGCATCATCAAGAACAATGTCACCAACTTCATCTTCCATTTTTTCAAGTAAGACATTACGTTGCTTATAAGTAAGATCCCCATTCGCAACAAGACCATTCAGCAAGATCTTAATGTTAACTTCGTTATCAGAACAATCAACGCCACCTACATTATCAACAAAATCGGTATTAACACGGCCACCTTTTAGGCCATATTCAATACGACCCAATTGTGTCATTCCTAAGTTACCGCCTTCACCAATCACTTTCGCATTTAGCTCTGCACCATTGATTCTTAACGCATCATTAGCACGGTCACCCACATCGACACTGGTTTCTTTTGTTGCTTTAACATAAGTACCAATCCCCCCATTCCATAAGAGATCCACATTCATTTTTAAGATCATTTGAATGAGATCGTTTGGTGCTAGAGACTGCTTACGTGTACCTAACATTTTCTGAATTTCAGGAGAGAGATCTATCGACTTTGCACGGCGAGAGAAAAGTCCACCACCTTGAGAAATAAGATCTTTATTGTAATCTTCCCAACTTGAACGTGGCAGTTCAAATAATCGATTACGTTCAGGCCAAGTCATTTCCGCATTCGGGTTTGGATCAATGAAGATATGCATGTGGTTAAATGCGGCTTGTAAACGAATATGTTTAGATAACAACATCCCATTACCAAACACATCCCCCGCCATATCGCCGACACCTGCGACAGTAAAATCCGTGGTTTGACAATCAATTCCCATTTCTCGGAAATGACGTTTCACTGATTCCCACGCCCCTTTAGCCGTGATACCCATCGCTTTATGGTCATAACCATTAGAACCACCAGAGGCAAAAGCATCACCCAACCAGAAGTTATATTCTTCAGAAACTGAGTTTGCTAGATCAGAGAACGTTGCTGTTCCCTTATCAGCAGCAACAACCAAATATGGATCATCATCATCATGGCGAACGACATTTTTCGGTGGAATCACTTCCCCTTCAATGATGTTGTCAGACACATCTAATAATGCGCGAATAAATTGTTTATAACAGCGTTGACCTTCAGCAAAGATATCATCACGAGTCGTGAAATTATGCTGCTTCTTACAAACAAAGCCACCTTTGGCCCCAACAGGAACAATGACCGTATTTTTAACTTGTTGTGCTTTAACCAAACCTAAGACTTCTGTTCGGAAATCTTCTTGGCGATCTGACCAACGTAAACCACCACGAGCGACTTTACCACCACGTAAATGGACACCTTCAATATCAGGCGCATAAACAAAGATCTCAAATGCAGGTACAGGCGCTGGAATTTCAGGAATATTTGATGGTTTTAGTTTTAGAGATAGCCATGGTTTTGATTGGTTGTTCTCACAGACTTGATAATAGTTAGTACGAACAGTAGCAACTATCATGTCTACGTAACGTCGGATAATACGATCATCATCCAAGCTTTCTACTTTATCTAAACTCGCAAAAATCGCATCTAATTGTTTTTGTTGTTTTTTCTCACTCCAACCCATTGTTGGATTAAAACGAAGATCAAACAATGCAACAATTGATACCGCTAAATGAGTATGAGTTGATAATGTGTCTTCAATGTATTGTTGACTGAATGGGAAACCAACTTGACGCATATAACGAGCGTAAGAACGTAAAATAGTCACTTCACGGCCAGACAAACCAGCACCAAGTACTAATCGGTTAAAACCATCACTCTCTAATTCACCACTCCAAATTTTTGCAAAGGCGTCTTGGAAACGATCACGAGCCTGACGAAGATCTACTTCGGCAGAACCGTTATGAATCATAGAAAAATCTAAAATCCAATCTACAGAGCCATCACTTTTCTTAACGGTATAAGGTGATTCACCAATCACTCTTAACCCTAAGTTTTCAAGCATAGGCATTACATCGGATAAGTGAATAGGTTCATCACGATGGAACAGTTTAAGTTTAACGTTCGCTGAACCTTTCTTTTCTTCTTGAGGACGATAAAACAACATCCCCAACTTATTTTCATCGCTTAAATTTTCTAAACGTTCAATATCCGCAACCGCAGAACCAGGTAACGTCGCTTCTTTGTATGAACGAGGAAAAGCCCGTTGATACTGTTTCGCAATCGCCGTTCCTTTACTTTCGCCAAGGTTTGCTACAATCACATCGCATAAACGATCATCCCACGTTGATGCTGCTTCCATTAGGTTATTCTCAATATCTTTCACATTAATATCGCCGTTATTGTTATCTACACGAACAATGTAATGAGTTCTTGCTAATGCACTTTCTGAAAAGAACGTTGTAAATTCAACTTCTTGATCAGAACCAAAGTAACTCTTTAAGATACGTTGAGTTTGACGGCGTAATTCTGTGTTATAGCGCTCTTTTGTTACATACACCATGCATGAGAAGAAACGACCAAACGGGTCGCGACGAACAAATAGACGCAATAAATCACGATCTTGCATCTTAACTACGCCGGTTCCTACTTCAAGCATCTCTTCTTCCGTTGCTTGAAAAAGTTCATCACGAGGATAAGTCTCAAGGATATTGTTTAATGCTTTGTAAGAATGAGAGCCTTTGATGTAATGGCTTGCTTCAAGAATACGTTCTACTTTATTACTAAGTAGAGGAATATTAGAAACACTTTGGTTGTATGCCGTTGAAGTATATAAGCCGGTGAAACGATGCTCACCAATCACTTTGCCTTCTTTGTTCAACCGCTTAATACCAATGTAATCAGTATAAGCGGGACGGTGAATTCGAGACTTAGTATTTGATTTAGTTAAGATGAGTAAATCTGATTTTTTAGCCGCGGCTCGAGCAGACGATGGCATATCCGATAGTTTTGTCACATGAATACGAGAATCTAAAGAAAATAGTCCTAAACCAGTCTCTGCTGTTGGTGTTAGTTCGTAATCCCCTTCGATAGCAACTAAATCAAAATTCTTATACCCCATTAAGGTAAAGTTATGATCCTGTAACCACGCTAGAAATTGAATGGATTCATTAACCTGATCTTTTCCAATCGGAGAAGGATTAGACTCAAGCTCAACAATAACCTCAGTCAACTTTTCAGACATTGGCTTCCACTCATTCACTACACGGCGAATATCTTCTAATACTAAAAATAACTCCGTCTGAAGTGTTTTTATTTCTGTGGGATCACTAAGATGATCTACCTCAAAATGAAAGAGAGTTTGCTGCATTGTAGAATCATTACTGCAGATCGAAATAATCTCACCATTTTCACGAGTAAAACAGTGTGGACCATGCAGCATAAAGTGACTTGTCATATCAAGACGGGTAAGGGCCATCTTAACTGAGTCAACTAAAAATGGGTTATCTGGTGTGACAATCTCAACGACGGTGTGTGTTGACTGCCAGCCATCTTGACTTAATGTTGGATTAAAAATACGAACCGAAATATCAGATAGATTTACATCCGACAAATGGTTCCAAAGGCTAAGAGTTGCCCCATACATATCTGATTCATTACGTTGTAGTAAATCATCATCATCAATATTGGCAAATAAACGCTGAGCAAGTTGCGTTACTAGGGATTGTTGAGGCATTTCAAGCTTTTCAGCAATTAGAGCGTACACTTTCTCAAGTAGTACTGGAACGATAGGATCACGCGTCGTCATAAAGCGAATGCTCCGTTTCTTATGATTAGAATTATTTATAATAAGTGTAGCAGTTGATACTGCTTATGCGCCTCATATTGTAAGGATAATATGACGGAAACGTTATGACTTTTTTACGTGCTAGAGTCTTTATAGTTAGAAGTGTGATTAAAGTAGAGGTTTATCCTACTTGCTCAAGATTTACAAACCGATTATTTTGGTCCACAGTTAAACGAAAGCGCCCTTTCACTCCTAATTGAGTTAAAAATGCGCGAAAACGCGACGCTGGTAACTGTAACTTTAAACCTTGTTCAGTCATGACTAAAACCGTACTCGCCGTGCCAGAGTAATGACTTAAAAAGGCTTGGTAGCTAACGCTAACTCTAAAATAATAAAACGTATTCATGATCGACGATGTTATCTACTTTGAATTATCAAAAACAAAGTATAAAGAAAAAACAAAAAATGGTCAGCATAAAATACTGACCATTTATCACTTTTATTGAAGTAAGATCTTATTTTACGCTAACGCTTTCATTACCTTCTCAAACAGATCTTTTGCTAAGTTATCAAGATCAGCCAAGCGCTGCAATTGTGCTTTCATCAACGTTTGACGATCACTATCATACTTCTTAAATTTCAATAGTGGATCAATCAAACGTGAAGCTACTTGTGGATTACTCACGTTCAGATCAAGTAAAATATCGCCTAAGAATGCATAGCCTTCACCTGATTTAGCATGGAAATTAACAACGTTATTCGCAGCAAAAGAACCAATTAAACTACGAATACGATTCGGGTTTTTCAGACTAAATGCGGTATGATCCATTGTTGCTTTAATTGCTTTCAAGGCATCAACACTTGGGTTTGAGCCTTGTAGAATAAACCACTTATCCATAACCAAACCATCATGCGACCACTTATAACTAAAGTCATTCATTAAGCTTTGACGAATAGAAAGTTGTGCCGAGTTAGCCGATACCATTGCGGCCATCGTATCAGTCATGTTATCTGCCGACTCATATTGTGCTTTAACTAACGCTTCACCCTGCTCTGTTTTTGCAAGATAGCTTAATGCACAATTGCGTAAAGCACGTTTCCCAATAGCATCATGTGCAACCGAATAACTAACTTGCTTTAAACTATGATAAGTGGCTGAAAATTCATCTTTTAATTCTGTAGCTAATGTTTGTTTAATAAAACTAAGTGCTTTATCAATGGCATCTACATCAACAATATCAAACCAGCCGGTGATTTCATTGTGATTTGGCAAGACGAACATTTCTGCTATAAATGCATGATCTAATTCTGTATTTAATAATACGCCGCGGAAAGCATCAACTACAGCTTCTGGCAGAACAAGTGCCTCATTATTTTGAACAGAAGTAATGTTCGCACGAATGTAGTTTGCAAGTAACATCTGTCCAGCATCCCAACGAGCAAAATCGTTCTTCGCATGAACCATCAAGAAAATTAATTCTTCATCACTATAAGCGTAATTTAACTTAACGGGTGCAGAAAACTCACGAAGTAACGAAACTACTGGTTTTTCAGATACTTGTTGGAAGATAAACGTTTGTTCGTCTTCAGTCACATTCAGTATATTACTGATTTTATCATTGTTACAGCGTAACTCAATTACTGAACCATCTTGCGCATACAACTCAATATCTAACGGAATATGTAACGCGAATTTTTCAGTCTGGTCTTCTGTTACTGGCGTATGTTGTTTCACTGTTAGCGCATATTCTTGTTTTGTTTCATCGTATTCAGAAGCAACAGACAAAACAGGTGTACCTGATTGACGGTACCAAAGACGGAATTGTGTTAAATCAATTCCTGATGCATTTTCCATCGCTAATACAAAATCTTCGCAGGTTGCAGCCGTACCATCATGACGTTCAAAATAAAGCTTCATTCCTTTTTGGAAATTCAATTCACCTAATAAGGTATGCATCATACGAATCACTTCACTGCCCTTTTCGTACACCGTTAACGTATAGAAATTATTCATTTCTATCACTTTTTCTGGACGAATTGGGTGAGCCATCGGACTTGCATCTTCAGAGAACTGAGGGCCGCGCATGATACGAACGTTATTAATTCGGTTTACTGATCGAGAACCAAGATCAGAAGAAAATTCTTGATCTCGGAAAACCGTTAAGCCTTCTTTTAAACTCAATTGAAACCAATCTCGGCAAGTAACACGGTTACCTGTCCAGTTATGGAAATATTCATGACCAATTACCGCTTCAATTCCAAGGTAATCGGTATCGGTTGCTGTTTCTTGTTTTGCTAATACAAACTTCGAGTTAAAAACATTTAACCCTTTGTTTTCCATCGCACCCATGTTGAAAAAATCAACTGCTACGATCATATAAATATCGAGATCATACTCAAGATCAAAACGATCTTCGTCCCACTTCATTGAATTAATTAATGATGCCATCGCATGAGGTGTTCGATCTAAATTACCTTGATCAACATAAATTTCTAGAGCAACGTCACGACCCGATTTAGTCTGGTAAGTATCTGTTAATACATCAAAATTACCGGCAACTAACGCAAATAAATACGCTGGTTTTGGAAATGGATCTTGCCAATGCACAAAGTGTTTACCACCATCAAGATCACCATGATTAATTCGATTACCATTACTTAATAAATGTGGGTATGCTTTTTTATCCGCAATAACTTTTGTCGTAAAACGAGCCAAAACATCAGGACGATCTAAATAATAAGTAATACGGCGAAAGCCTTCGGCTTCACATTGAGTACAGAAACCATCGCCTGATTTGTACAAACCTTCAAGTGCTGTATTTTCTTGAGGATTTACTTCAGTGGTGATTTTAAGGTTAAATTCACCACTGACATTATGAATCGTTAATTGAAAATCAGTTAAGGTATAATCCGAATACTCAACACCATTAACTGCTAATGATGTAAGTACCATGCCCTCGCCTTCAAGAAGAAGATCCGTTGATTTTTTTAATTGCTTAACTTGAGACGTTGCTGAAATATGTGTTTTAGTATCATCAAGGTCAAATATTAAATCTATGTCTGAAATGGTGAATTCTGGAGATTGATAGTCGTTGCGAAACTTAGCCTGTAGTTGCTGGCTCATAATATATCCTTATGATTTCTATCACTAATAAATAAATGAAAAGCGAGTGATAGTTACTAATTAACTCAGCTATTTTCTCACAAGATATGGCCAGGTTGTAAATTAAAAGTGGTCTCGGCTCATATTTCTATCCTTATAGGCTCATTATTCTCTTTGCAATAATGCGTACATTCCAAACTGTTCATTTTTCAATTCTAATACATCTTCTTTAATTGTAAATGTTGACTCTTGCTCCCCTTCCTCATAAAGCAAAACTAAATCATCATCTTCAAAATAATAATAACCAACCTGCTGATTTTTTTTACCCGTTGTAGAAACAACCTCTAATGAAAAAATAAAATCTGAACGTAACTTCAGATTTAATGCTTTAACATTACTTGCCATAATATCTTCACCAGAGACTAATTTTGAACTCCAAGAACCAATAAAATTTTCAGGAACAACTTTGAAAAATTCAATACCATTTAAATAAAGACGATTATGACTAACTTGATAATGATAAACTTGTGGCTCTTCTTCATCACCTTCAAAACGAATGTGTTCTTGAGACAAAGAAAATTCGCCTCTCCACACATCTGCTAAATTTGATTCCATTTCAATCATCTCTATAAAAAAATCATGATTTGAACTCAACGAAATATGAAGAACATCATAATCACTTTCTGCATCTTTTGGTTTAAAAAAATACCAATCACCAAGAAGAAAAGGATTTTCAAAATGGGTAATATTCTTATTTTTTAATTCCACCGTTGCACTTGATGTGAATGGGTTAATAAAAAGCAACAGAATTAACAATATTATTGGCTTCATAACTTTACTCCCATTAAATCTAAATCTACTTTTTTCTCTTTTATTATTCTCTCTATTAATCCTAGATGAAAAAATGGGTATCTGCTTGAATTTTACGTATAAAAAAACAGAAGCCATAAATAGCTTCTGTTTTTAAATAACGATAATGAAAACGTTCACATCAAGAATAACAATCTTCTTAAGTATTAACGTTCCATTGTTGCCAAATCAATGGTAATTGACACTGCTTCGTCTAAATAAGCATCTGGTACTTCATAATCTTTTGGTATGTCATCAATAGATTTAAACGCTTCTTTTTCAAGATGTTTTTGTCTTTGATTTACACGATCTAAACGACGAACATCAGCATCATCACTTTCTTTCTCACGCACTTTCTTGTTTAGTGAAATCGAAGTAATGTCTTTTTCAGCTTTATAGCGAGCAATATCTTCTTGAATGAAACCAAACTCTTCATCTGATTTGATTCGTTCGACATGCTTTTGTGCCAATGGAGCAATCGTGTTCGCAATCTGATTTGTTTGCTTATACTCGGCTGCTTTAATGCTATCCCAAGGAAGTGCATTATCTTCAACACTTTCGCCAGTATCTTTAGCATCAATCGCGGTTGGAAATGCAATATCAGGAACAACACCTAAATTTTGCGTACTACCACCATTGATTCGATAGAATTTTTGAATTGTGTATTGAACATGACCTAGTGGCTTATCAAATAAATCATAAATATGATTCAATGAACGATGCTGTTGTACTGTTCCTTTACCAAATGAATTTTCGCCTAAAATTACAGCACGGCCATAATCTTGCATTGCTGCAGCAAAAATTTCAGAAGCTGAGGCACTATAACGATTCACTAATACAGTCATCGGACCAGTATAAGCAATTTCACCATCAGTATCAGCATTGACATTAACACGTCCATAACTATCACGAACTTGAACTACAGGACCTGATGTAATAAATAAACCAGATAATGCCGTTGCTTCAGTTAATGCACCACCACCATTGTTACGTAAATCGACAACAATACCGGTAATGTTTTTTTCTTTTAATTCAGCAATTTGTTTTTTAGTGTCTTCAGCTAAGCCAACATAGAAACTTGGTACTTCTAATACACCAATTTTCTTGCCGTCTTGCTCAATCACTTCAGACTTAACTGCTCTATCTTCTAAACGAATCTTATCTCGAACAATTGTGACAACGTGACTTTTTGAATCTTTACCTTCTGGCAAGATATCAAGATACACTTTTGTTCCTTTAGGGCCTTTTATTAATTGAACAACGTCATCTAAACGCCAACCAATCACATCAACAGATTTTTCACCTTCTTGAGCAACACCAATAATTCGGTCACCTTCTGAAAGTTGTTTACTGTTTTGTGCAGGACCACCAGCCACGAGAGATCGAATAACAGTATAGTCATCGGTCGCTTGCAATACCGCACCAATACCTTCTAATGAAAGATTCATTTCAGATTGGAATTGTTCAGCATTTCGTGGGGATAAATAGCTAGTATGAGGATCAACTTCACGAGCAAATGCATTAATGTAAAGTTGGAACGCATCTTCGTTGTGACTTTGAGTCAAACGCTTTAACGCATTATTATAACGCTTGCCCAACATCTTTTGGATTTCAGGCCAATCTTTTCCTGTCATAGACAAGTTAAGCGCATCATATTTAACACGTTTACGCCAAAGTTCATTTAACTCAGCGTCATCTTTTGGCCATGCCGCGTCAGAGCGATCTAACTCAAAAGATTCATCAACAGTATAATCAAACTCTTTATCTAATAAAGACAATGCATAAACGTAACGCTCAAAACGACGTTTGAGTGATAAGTTATAAATATCAAAGGCGGCTTGAGTATCACCCACTTTTAATTGATCATCAAATTTGGTTGATAATGGAGCGAAAGAGGTAAGATCCGCTTGAGTAAACACGTTTCGATTATAATCGAGCATGTCTAAATATCGCTCATAAATGGCAACTGAGAAGTCATCATTCAATGAGAAATGCTTATAATGAGAACGTGTAAAACGAGAAGTAACGCGCTTACTTGCTGTCGCGTGCTGAGTTTCAGCCGCTAATACAGGTAAGTCCGTTTCTGAATACTTGGCTTCAAGAACCTTAGCTTCAAGTGCGTGTGCAGACGCTGCTAGCATTACGCCAGCAGCAATCAGCGAGACTCTAAATCGACAATTCATGCGTCGGGAGTACTCCTTTATGAACGAAGGTTCTCCGCTTTAACAACCATTTGTAGGCCGTTTGATAAGCGAATTCGAACATCATCCTTGTTAATTTCTACGATTGTCGCTGGCATGTTGCCTTTACCCATGTTCACACTTACGTTATTACCTACGGTAATTTCGTCAGAGTTTAGAGCACGAGTTTCAACTGGCTTCTCTTGCTTTTTCGCAACAGCAGCAGGTTGAGGACGACGCTTTGGTGGAGTAGTAGCACGAGCTGGTTTTTTAGCTTTCGCTTCTTCTCTTGCTTTTTTCGCTTGCTCTTTACGACGAGCAGCTACTTTAGCTTTGCTCTCTTCAAGAGATGCTTTAGCGTGTTCAACGTGCTCTTCTTCTAGTTCACCACAAGGGTTACCATCTAAATCAACACGAGATGCGCCCGGCTTAACACCGTGTAGGTAACGCCAAGAAGATGTGTATTGACGTAAACCAGCACGTAGCTGAGTTTTACTTACTTTAGAATCATCGCTTAAACGCTCCGCTAGATCTTGGAAGATACCAATTTTAAGAGGTTTAGCTTCGCCTTCTAAAATAAAGCATTTCGGGAAGCGTTCAGCAATGTATGCAATAACTTCTTTGCTGTTCGCTAGTTTTTCAGAGTTTTCCATGTAGTTTCCTGATAGATACGGTTTAGTCCGTATTTAGGTTTATTTCTAGTAAAGATATTGCGCTATTAT
>SAMEA5043647__coassemble_373_pt1 | contig 18997 bp, 16 predicted proteins | sample SAMEA5043647__metabat2_low_PE_001 | metagenome-assembled genome bin SAMEA5043647 (sample SAMEA5043647) | Gadus morhua | reverse complement strand
GCATTATTTCTCTTTTTATATTAGTTCTTCTAATTCTTTATGCGATTCAATAACCAGTTCAACGCTTGGTCATTCAAACTTAACTTATTATAAACCACACTGTAAACAACCTGTCCGTAACCAAAAGGCAGCGGTTTTTCAATTAAATCTTGTGCTTTTTTTGCTACTTCAAACCACTTTTTAGAACAGGTAAATAAAAAATCAGAATGATGGCACATCGCCGCCGCACTGCCAAAATCAGCCACTGACATTGCCATGTTTCTCGGTTGATGTTGCTGCGTTAGCAACTGCTCAAAATAAGGCTGATTTAATTCTTTATCAAAAATACCAATGTGCTTATACGTTAAGTAATTCTCAACCGTAAGGGGTTTTGTCGCTAATGGATGATTTGATTTCATTAAGCACACCATTTCATCGTCAATCACGGTTTCCCACACTAACTGCTTTTCATTCGTTGGTGGCTGACTTTTATCATGCGGTAGAATAATGGCATCCACTTGCCCACTCAAGAGCGCATCGAAACCAAGTTGTTCTTTAGAGTGAATATCAATGTGAGCATGAGGCGCTTGATTGGATAAAATATCACTGATAATCGGTGCAAAAATTTCAAGCGTACTCTCACGCATAGACAATGAAAACTTCCCCGTAAATGCCTTTGGTTCAAAAGATGACTGATTCAACAATCCATTCATATTGTTTAAAATAAGGTGCACTGTCGGCCCCACTTTTAGCGCAAAAGCCGTTGGGATAAGTTGCGTACCATCGCGATAAAAAAGTTCATCACCAAGCAATGATCGTAATTGCGATAACGTTTTACTGACACTGGATGGACTCATGTATAAAATTTCAGCGCTTTGAGTAACACTGTGGGTAGACAGCATTACATGCAGAGCCGTCAGTTGTTTAAAATTAATACGAGAGAGTTGAATAAGATCCATAGCGCCAGTTACATAAGGTGATCGAATGGAACGGATTATAATACGAACCTATAAAAATAGATGCGAAAAAAATGCCACGATGACACGCGCAAACTGCATAATTTACACTTTCTCACAATACCCTGACTTGAATCTAGAGGACGATTCCCCTATTATCACGCCCTTACTCTTTGGGGAGTAGCCCGCTTTCTTGTTTTAATCGCTTAGGCAAAATAAGCAGAAAGTTCGTATATCAACATAATTGATGCAAAATCATCATGGTATACGAGACAAGCATGAGCAACTTGTTCGGCAAGACCTTAGATTAACATCACGAACCATTGGGTGGGCGTGAGGTTTTTCTATGGATCTTATAATAATAATCCCGCCCAAGTGAGTAATGTCGTGAGTGTATTAGCCATATCAATAACCACCGTCGCCCTAGCGGAAATCGGTGATAAAACCCAACTCCTCTCTTTACTGCTTGCCAGTAGATACCGAAAACCAATCCCTATTATTGCTGCGATCTTTTTTGCAACTCTGTTAAACCACACCTTAGCCGCCTATTTAGGGGTTGTCGTTGCCGATTACCTAACACCTGAAACCTTAAAGTGGGCTCTAATTATCAGCTTTGTCATAATCGCTGGTTGGGTCTTGATCCCAGATAAGTTGGATGATGACGAAAAAATCTCAAACCGAGGTCCTTTTGTTGCCAGTTTCATTGCCTTTTTCATTGCTGAAATTGGGGACAAAACTCAAATAGCCACTTCCATTTTAGGCGCTCAAAATGCCGATGCCCTTAGTTGGGTTATTCTGGGTACGACAATAGGTATGTTATTGGCGAATGTGCCCGTTGTTCTAATTGGTAAATTTTCTGCTGATAAGTTGCCATTAACCTTAATTCACCGCGTAACGGCAGTGATTTTCTTAGGGTTAGCCGTAGGCACTTTCTTTGGTATGTAATAGGTAAAGCATGAGTAGTGACTGATTTACTCATGCTTTTCACATAAGAAAACAATCATCTAATTATTGATAGAATATCGACTCTACCTTGAATTCTATCAATAAGACCTTATCTTTATATAAAGAGACCAGAGCTTCACACCTACATGCTCTATTAATCCTTATTTCAATCAGAATATTAATGATGGACTATTTATGAACCCAGTTATCAACACTATTTTAGATCACCGTTCAATCCGTGTTTTTACCAATGACCCTATTTCTAAAGTGCAATTAGATACCATCATTAGCGCAGGAATTGCCGCCTCTTCGTCAAGCTTACTTCAAGTAAACTCAATTATTCGTATCACTGATATGGAAAAGAGAAAAGCACTAGTTGAACTTTCTGGCGGCCAGCCTTATGTTGAAGGTGCCGCTGAGTTTCTGGTTTTTTGTATTGATTTTCAACGTCATCATGAAATGAATCCTGACGTAAAAGCTGAATATACAGAGCTAACACTGATTGGTGCTGTCGATGCAGGAATAATGGCACAAAACTGCTTACTCGCGGCAGAATCAATGGGCTTAGGTGGCGTGTATATTGGCGGTTTACGAACTCATGCTCAAGAAGTGGACGATTTACTTGAGTTGCCTCAACACACTGCAGTGTTATTTGGCATGTGCTTAGGTCATCCTGATCAAACGCCACAACAAAAACCACGTTTAAGCCCTGAGGTTATTGTTCATGAAAATACGTACAAGCCATTAGATAAAAACAAAATCCATGAATACGATGAAACCATGTTGCAGTATTACGCCACACGTAACAGCAATCAAAAGCAAAGTTCATGGTCGGAGCAAATTACAAGCAAGCTATCTCAAGAATCACGCCCTCACATTAAAGGGTACTTAAATAACAAAGGTCTAGCGATTAAATAACAACGAGCATGAGTGCCGTCGAATCACTCATGCTTTTCTTTTAAACCCATTTTCGCCAAAAGAACAAACCAATAAGTCCAAGAGAAATACCAATACAAATCAACGTTACAATCCAAAATGCGATGCTTGATTCAACCCCTGGCATTCCGCCAACATTGATCCCCATTAAGCCAGTAAAGAAACTCAGTGGTAAAAAGATCGCCGCAATAAGCGTCAAAACATAAGATCGTTGGTTTATTTGCTCTGACATTTGATTACTGATTTCTTCTTGAATCATGCCCGATCTTTCTCTTAACACATCAATATCTTCAATATGTCTAATTTGACGTTCTGAAATGCTTCTTAAATTCAAACGATGCATATCATTTAACCAATTTAGAGGCTCGTTAATTAGCTTATTCATCGCTTCACGCTGTGGTGCAAGATAACGACGCATACCAATACTTTGCTTTCTTATTTTAAGTAATGAGCTTCGTATCTCCCTAAGATCATCGCCTTCTAAGGCTTCTTCTTGTATTAATAACTCATCTTCAAGATTATCGACCGTATCAGACATTTTTCTTACTATACGATCAATCCATTCAACCAAGAGCTCGGGTATATCTTTAGGCCCATGACCTTCGTTTAAATGTTTTAGTATGTCTTGAGTAGAAAGTAGAATGCGCTTACGGGTACTGACCATTCGTTTTCCATCAGTCCATACTCGCAATGAAACCATATCTTCCGGTTCCGCATTAGGGTTTAAGTTAATGCCTCGAAAAACAGCTAATAAGTTATTATTTCGACTTAAAATATGAGGACGGCTGTCTTCACTGAATAAACTGTCCAATACAATTTCGTTTAATTCTGTATTATCACTCAGCCACTGATGAATCTCTTCATCGGTATAATAGCAATGCAACCAAATATCTTCATTTCTAGCCCATACCTGACAACTATCTTCCCAAGAAAGACTTTTCATTCCACCCTTGTTATCTAACACTATTCCATGAATAAAACCTTCGGGTGTTTTTTCTGTGCCATCCATAATTATCGACGTCCTACAGTGACATTGTGTAAATATGACATCTTATATTATGTCTAACTTCATGTATTCAACTGTTACCTCTGGTTATCTTCTAAATACCCCTTTACCCTTTATTTTTTGGGGTATTTGTCACCTCTTATTTATGTTACGTTCCACCACCTTAATCTCAGGTCCTAGTTGTTAGTTCTTGGGATTCGTCATTTTTAAGCACAAATCTACAAAACAACTAAACTTAATAATTATAATAGCAACACCTGTAGATGATGCTCACTCATCTACATTCTTGGTTTTGCTGCACTTTTGTAAATAGGTAATGTCTATGCTGTCTATCTTTGATATCTACAAAATCGGTGTTGGGCCATCTAGCTCACACACAAATGGTCCTATGATTGCGGGGTATAATTTTACCCAACTTATCCAACCTCATTTAGATCAAGTGGCTCGCGTGCAGGTGGATCTTTATGGTTCTCTTTCATTAACGGGGATTGGTCACCATACCGATCGCGCAACCATTTTAGGTTTACTAGGTAACCGTCCAGATACCATCAAGATAACCAGTGCAAACTTGGCAATGAAAAAAGCCATTGAAGATAAGGTATTGCATATCGCAGGTGCTCACGAAATCACCTTTGATTATGAAACTGATATGCTTTTTCATAAAACCAATTTGCCATTACACGAAAACGGCATGACGATTTCAATCTTTGATGCCGCAGGCCAACAACTGGCTATAGAAACTTACTATTCCGTAGGCGGCGGATTTATTGCAACCGCTGATGAGCTAACTAATGGCAAAAGCGCGACGGGTGTTGAAGTCGAGTTCCCATTCAAATCTGCGGACGAGATGCTAGAAAAAGCTGAGAAGCAAGGCCTAAGCTTAGGCAGCTTTATTCTGCGTAACGAAGTTTCTTTTCAACCAATGGAAGCGATTGATGCGAAAGCCGACCAAATTTGGAAAGTCATGTCATTGTGTATGGAACGAGGTTTCCAAACCGAAGGCATTCTTGACGGTGGCTTAAACGTGGTTCGTCGTGCGCCTGCATTATTAAAAAAACTGGAAGCAAATGCTTCTATTGAAAGTGATCCTATGGAAATCATGGATTGGATTAACTTATTCGCGTTTGCGGTAAGCGAAGAAAACGCGGCGGGTGGCCAAGTGGTTACCTCCCCAACTAATGGTGCGGCAGGTGTTATTCCTGGTGTACTGATGTATTACCATCGCTTCATTAAAGAGCTAGACACCAAGCAACTGAAAGATTTCTTAGCGGTATCTGGTGCCATTGGTATTTTATATAAAACCAATGCGTCTATTTCTGGGGCTGAAGTAGGTTGTCAGGGTGAGGTTGGTGTTTCATCATCAATGGCTGCCGCTGGCTTAACGGCACTTCGCGGTGGCAGTAATGAGCAAATTTGTATGGCAGCTGAAATTGCGATGGAACATTCGTTAGGTATGACGTGCGACCCAATCGGCGGTCTTGTTCAAGTGCCTTGTATTGAACGTAATGCAATGGGCTCAATGAAAGCAATTAACGCCTCTCGTATGGCTCTTAAACGCACAAGTAAGTGTCTTATCTCGCTCGATAAAGTGATCGATACCATGTATCAAACAGGTAAAGACATGAACCGTAAATACCGTGAAACCTCTCTGGGTGGTTTGGCGTTAATTCACATGGCACCACCGTGTGAATAATAGTAAGCGAAGCTAATAACAAAAAATCCAGAGTTCTCAAACGAGGCTCTGGATTTTTTATGTTTACTATCTAAATGTTGAATTACTTTTTATACGGAGAGACTATCGTATTTCCTGTCACTGCATGATGAGAAACCATCACTAAGTCTTGATATAAAGATCGGATATTCTCTTCACTCAATACTTCATTAGGCTTACCTTCTGCCATCACTTCACCGTTATTAATCAAAATTAAGCGATCACAAAATTCTGCGGCCGTATTAAGGTTGTGAATCGCAACCAAGGCTGACTTTCCGTTTTTGCATTCTTGATGAAGCACATTCATTAACTGCGATTCATGACCAATATCCAAACTGGCTGTCGGTTCATCAAGCAGCATTAATGGCGTACTTTGCACCAATAAACGAGCAAAGTGAACAAGCTGCTTCTCACCGCCCGATAAATCAGTCACGGTACGATAATGTAAATGCCCGATACCGACTCTTGCTAATGCGGCTTGGCTTTGCTCTTCAATCACCGCTTTAGAGATCAGTGTTTTCTGTTGCTTTGCATGAAAACCTAATCCTATGGTTTCCATCACACTGAATGGGAATGCTGCTTCGCTGTATTGAGGTAAATAACTCATACTTAATGCTCGGTCAATATGAGAAAGGCTAGGTAGCAATTCACCATCAATAATGATCTCTCCCTGTGAATACGCTTGAAATCCACTAATGCATTTCATTAACGTACTTTTACCTGCGCCATTAGGCCCTATCACACCAACCAGTTCACCTGCACTCATCGAAAAGGAAATGTCTTTTAATAGTGTTTTGACACCCACTTGGTAACTCAAATTAGAGACGGTTAATAATGACTTCATGCTAAACGCCCCTTTCTTTGAAATCGAATAATCAAGCCAATGAAGTAACAACCACCAATGAAGGAGGTAATGATCCCCGCTTTTAATTCGTTTGGCGCGATAATCCAGCGACCTAACAAATCACACACAAGTAAGAAAATCACACCGAAGATAGCTGAGAATGGCAATAACTTTTCATGAGCAGGGCCAACAAGCAAACGCACCAAATGCGGCACCATTAACCCAATGAATCCAATCGGCCCTGCAATCGCTATCGACATCGCGGTAAGCAGCGTTGCAAACATCAATAATTTAAAGCGTGTTTTCTTGATGTTTAACCCCATTCCGTGAGCACTTTCTTCACCCAAGGCTAACAAATTCAATGAACGACTTTCTTTGAGCAGCAATATAGACACAACAATAATCACGGGAGCAGGCCATAACAAATGTTGCCACATGCGCCCATCTAAGCCCCCCATTGCCCAAAACACAAATTGGCTAACTTCGTATTGTTGAGCCATTAATAGCAGACCCATTCTAGCTCCGCCAAGCAAGCTAGATAATGCCAACCCCGTTAAGATTAAAAACAAAATTTGAGAAGACGAATGACGTGAAGCCAACACATAAATAAACGCGGATGCTGCCAACGCCCCCACCGTAGTAAAAATTGGCAACCACATTGGGTTCATAAATGAAAAGCCCGTCACTATCGCAACCACTGCACCAAAGCTGCTGCCCGAACTGACCCCCAATACATCAGGACTCGCGAGTGGGTTTTTAAATAAGCCTTGCGTACATGCACCCGCCAATGCCAATGCCCCACCCGCTAATATTGCGGCACAGGCTCTTGGTAATCGAATATGCAACACAATGGCAGAGGCCAAAGGATGCTCTTTCGCAGCCAATTCACTGCCACCAAGCACATAGCTTTTAAACATAGCAAGTATATCTATAATTGGAATATGAACAGCTCCGACACTTAGATAAGTGAAAAACAACCCAATAAATAGGCTGACTGAAACCAATATTTGAAATGACGTTAATCGATAAAATGGCATCATTGTTTCTTATAGGCAGAATGGTTAACGAATAGGATTGCATCAACAATGTACTGGCTATACACACTTCTTAATACATGTGGCATTTGATAAACCCGCCCTTCTTTGATCGCCGTTACCGATTGTAATGACGGATCAGATAAGATCGTTTGTCTAAATTTCTCAGCGCCATTATCATCGCCATAAACCCAAGCCGGAATAAACAACACATCAGGATTAAGCACAATCACCATTTCTTTTGATACTGGCACTTGCCCATATTTGTCACTGACTAACCCTTCAATCGCATTTTCTAATCCCGCTTGTTCTAATACTTCATCCCACGTGGAATCTTGGCCACTTGAGGTTCCCCAAGGATTATAATCAAGAGCTCTTAGCGCCTTCTTAGGGTGAATTAAATGATTACGTAATCGAGAATGCATCATCTCAATCACTTTTTCTGCAGCGTCTCGGCGATTAACAATATCACCAACACGTAAAATCTCGGCTTCAATTTCAGCGATGGTTTTTGGGGTTTGAATTCTATAAACAGGAATACCTGCACTTTCAATAATGGCTAATTTTGAAGCATCGCTCCAATTAGCAGCAAAAACGATATCAGGGCGATTCGCAATGATCATTTCTACATTAAGCGCCAATAGCGGAACCGATTTAGGGAGAATGTCTTTTACTGCTGAGTAGTTTGGGTTATCCGCTAAATCAGTTAGACTGGATAAGCGATTATTATCAACCAATTCTAATAATACCGCGTCAGTAAACAACGTTTTTGATGAGATCTTAATTGGCTCTTTTTCAATGATGACTTGGTTGCCTAAACCATCAGTTAAAGAGAGCGGATATATGGTGTCAGCCATTGATGAGAATGACAAGAATAACGAAAACGTGATGAGAAAAGATTTAAACGCCGGCCAATGCATGGTAACTCCTGTAAATCGCGTACCTAGTAAAATAGTTTACTTCTTGTAAACCGAACCCTTCGTATCTGACTTAAATACTCAATGTATTCTTACAGTGGCGCGCCCGTTACGGAGTTTCACCGTATTCCGAAGATGGGGCGTATTGTACTTTGCTGCGGCACTATATTCTATCTTTAAACCCTGAAACCATTTGTTTAATTCGGGCTAACCCATAGTAATAGAAGCGATTTCTTTCTATAGTGACTCTATAATAGGATGTATTACTCAAGGGATAAAAAATGAAATACACGTTGTTGCTTCTATTAACCATGTTCGCTTCTGTTAGTTTTGCCAATACTGAAGAACAAATCACTCAGCCACTCGTCAGCATTAATGCCACTGTTGATATAAAAGGCCTTGAGCAATCGGCCGAACAAGGCGCACAAGCGATGCAAAAAATGGCCAACTCCCTTGAGCTAATCGCAAAAAATAGAAACCTCACACCAGAGCAGCAAGAACACATTTACCAAACGATTGAAAATATTAATAATCTGGTTGATATTTCATCCAATTCCCTTAGAACACTGCCGACCTTTCTAAAGCAATCTAAAGAAACACTCTCAGAAAGCAGCTCACAATTTTTTGATGATCTGACTTTTAAAGTTATTTTGTTACTCTCTCTTGTTGTTCTTGCCTTAGTCACCATTATTGCCTGCTTCTATTGGTTTATTCTTCGCCCGTTACAAAACACCTTATTGCAAGCCACTACCAATATTTCAACCATGGCAAAAGCCATCGAAAATTCCGCCTTATCTCTTGAAATGACCAACAAAAATCACGACAACATTTTGCAGCTACTAAGCCAAGAAAAGGATAATCAATCTTAGAGTAGACGTGATAAAATAGCGTCAATTATTATTGATAACAAAGTGATTTAATTATGGCCCTAAAAGCATCAGGTGTGGTTGGTGAACTTTCATACCCTTTCATTTTTGAAGACAGCCCACTGTGTGATTTTGAAATTTTAACCGATGAGTTATGTACTTATACGGGGTTGGCTTTATCTCAATTAGCCTCAGGCGAGGTTCGAGAATCACTTGAACGTTTACAGCCAAAAATCTTTAATTTGAATGGTTCTATTCGTGGAAAATGTGGCATTTTTGAAGACGATATTCAAGAACTGCTCACGGATTTATATCACTTTAAATCCCAAGTAACCGATGATGCAAAACGCTTTGTATTACCAAGAGGTACAGGTGCAGTAATCCAATTGCACCAATGCCGTAGTTTAAGTAAAAAAGTGGTTCGAGCACTCGTTCAAGTAGATAAATTAACCACGAAAAAAATCCCAGAAACACTGCCTCGTTTTGCGAATGTACTTGCGAATTATTACTTTGCGTTGACTCGAGTATTAAATCAAGATTCTGGAATAGAAGAACCAGAATACATCAGCATTAATTATCCAATGCCAAAAAATTAAACCCTAATTGACCTAATAATTTATTGGTTTTCTTAACTGAATGTATACAGGAAAACCAATAAATATATTAAATACTTATTAACATTCTAATTAATGGCGAATTTTGTTGCCGTTATGTCAATGATGTAATCACGGTGAATGAATAACGATTTATTTTGAATAATCCTTATTATTTATACAAAATAGATCAATTAATATTCATTAACTATTCCATAAGTATTGATAGACCTGCTCATATATTATAAAGTCTCTCCTCACGTTACCCTTTCCAATTTAGTGATTTTCCTCGCATAATTTATGCGGTATATCGCTGAATTACCTTATTATTTGTTAATTTTTTGTAAGCGATTTACGTCATGGAATTAAATAAGCCTAATACCTTCTTTTTTTGGCCACGTTTTATCGTGTTATTCTTATTATTCTTTTCTTTATTATTTTCTGTTTTCTATTTTTACAAGTACTCAGAGAATGAAATAAACGTTAACAAAATAAAATCTGAACAGAAAGCAATTATTGCTGCGCAAAAGAAATACATCTCAATGACTCTTGATAGTATCGGTCAAGACCTCTTACTATTGTCTGACTTTATTGAGATTAATCATGCCTATAATTCCCATAATAAAAAACTCATTGAGCTCACAGAAGCCAATGCACTTGCATTAAGTTTACGTAAAGGTTTGTATGACCAACTTCGTTATATTGATCTAAAAGGCAATGAAATTATCCGTGTTAATTATAATGACGGAGATCCTTCTATTGTTCCTAAAGCACAATTACAAAATAAAGCGAATCGTTATTACGTGAAAGACAGTTTAAAGCTGCATGATGGCGATGTTTACATCTCAGCACTTGATCTCAACATTGAGCACGGCGAGATAGAAATCCCGCACAAGCCGATGCTCCGTCTTGCCACGCCTGTTTATGATGACAATGGTCAAAAACGTGGAATTGTTATACTCAACTACTTAGCAGAACACTTATTGGATGGATTGAAAATATTTAATTTGAACCAACATGATCATCATATGCTGATCAATCATAACGATTACTTCTTATTCTATGACAGAAGACCAGAGTTAGAATTTGCCTTCATGTTTCCTAATAATGAAGAGAAAAAATACTCCGCTATTTACCCAGAAACATACCGTTGTTTAAATCACAAAGCGTCAGGCCAAGTTGATATCAGCTCTGGCGTGCTTACTTTTGATTCGGTATTCTCGTACCCAAAAAATATCGATTCATCTAATTCAATTCACATTGTTAAACAAGATACGTGTTGGCGTTTAATCACCTTTGTGCCGAATTCAACAAAATGGACCATTGCGAATACCTCATCGAATGATTTGCATATTTTAGGCAGTATGATCCTATTCTCATTGTGCATGTCTTACATTATCGCGCAGCTGCAACTTAAAAAACGTATCGATCATAATGAAATACGAAAATTGGCACATCACGACAGTTTGACTGGCTTAATTAATCGCGGGTATTTTAAAAAATTATTCCATTGGAAAATGCAACACGCCCGACGATTTGAATCAAAGCTAGCGCTAATCTATATTGATCTTGATGGCTTTAAAGATCTCAATGACAGCTTTGGTCATAGCGTTGGAGATCTGGCATTAAAAGCTATCTCTAAGAATTTAGAATATGCCTTCTCTATTAATGCGTATGTTTCTCGTATTGGTGGGGATGAATTTGCAGTCCTGATTTATGATGTTAATGACACACAAGAAGTCATTGCACAGGTTGAAGCGTATTTGTATTTATCCCATCAACCACTCATCCTTGATGATAAACAATACATGCTCAACACCAGTATTGGCGTTGCCTTCTTCCCTGAACACGGCACAAACATCAATGCTCTAATGCATAACGCCGATGAAGCAATGTATTACATCAAACGTTCAGGAAAAAATGGATTCCAAATTTTTAGTCTTTAATCTTATCTTCTACTATGCCCATGCCGCCTTGGTATGGGTGTGGTGATACAAACGCCAACATAACCAAAATATCACGCCATACAATGCACCTGCGCCAAAAATAATCCTATCCCAACCACCGTGCTGCCAACAATACATCAAATAGAATCCACCAAGGCTCCCGCTCACATAATAATGAACCAGATATAACGCCGTCGCTGTCGATTTAGCCGTTACTGCTTGCTGACTCACCCACCCATACGCCAACGAATGTGTAAAAAAAGCACCAAAACTTAATACATTCAAACCAATTAGAATCACAACTAATGAGCTATTACTTGCAATTAACATCCCACATAAGCTGATCAACGAACCAAGAAACATCCCAGATACCGCACTAAAACGGTGACACCACATTCCAACCAGTCTTGAGCTGATCGTGCCAGACAAATAGCACAAGAAAATCATAGAAGCGATACTGATTGGCAAAGAGTAAGGTTCGGCTACCAATCGAAACCCTGTTACGGTGTATAAATTCACAAACAAAGCGAAATTAACGCCACCAATGAGCATCGCAAACAAGATTTTCTTATTTCTTAAATGTTGAAAGATAATTCGATGATATTGAGATAACGAAGGCGCATTATCTCGTGGTTTCTCTTTCTTCGGAAGTACAAGCGCCACGATGATAGCCCCCACTAAACTGAGTACCGCCATGCAAAACACAGCAGTTTGCCAATCAAAATGGTCGGTAACCATGCCTCCAAAAATACGACCAGAGATCCCACCTAAAGAATTTGCACTAATGTAAGCACCAATGGCATGACTGAATGCTTTGGCCGAAAACTCTTCTGCCATATAAGCCACCGCTACCGCAGCAAAACCTGCCAATGCCATCCCCATTAACCCCCGACTAATAATCAACAACATTAGGTTGTTCGTTAGTAATGGCGTTAATCCGATCACTGGCAATAAAAATAGACTGATTAATAGGATTTTTCGACGCCCTATCATCTCAGAAGCAATAGCCCAAGGCAGTAGCATTAACGCAAGAGTGAAGGTTCCAGCGGCAAGTAGCCAGTTAATTTTAGTTGCAGATACCGCAAAATGATCCGCCAGTGCAGGAAGCATTGGTTGAAACAAATACAAATTACAAAATACCAAAAACGAACCAAAGGCCAATGCGGCACTGACTTGATAATACGCTCGACTGCGAAATTCAATCATCTTAGTGATCATCATTAGGAAACAATATCAAAACAGTAGCAAGTTCATTGGAATAGTGAAAATATATAATAATTATCGTTTTGATAGTTTTTAGTTATGGCGAGGCAATGCGGATGGATACAAGATTACTAAGGTACTTTGTTGCAGTTACAGAACATCAAAATATTACTCATGCCGCCAAAGCACTGCATATTGCGCAACCTGCGCTCAGTGTTGCAATAAAGAAATTAGAAAACAAGCTAGAGCTTGAACTCTTTCGTCGCAATGAACGAAAAATAGCACTCACCCATGAAGGTGAAATTTTACTGACTCATGCAAAACTCATTCTTCAACAATTGGATGATGCCACTCTTGCAATGAAAGAACTAAGAGGACTAGAGAAAGGGGAAGTACGATTAGGAGTCCCTAGTATTATGGGGACTTATTATTTCCCTGATGTTTTAATGGCCTTCAAAAGTCGATACCCAAAATTAAAACTCACCATGATTGAAGCAGGCGCACAATCTATACAAAAAATGCTGCTCGATGGGGAGATAGATTTAGGCATTACTCAAGTTCGTGACTTACCCGAAGCACTCGATTCGGACCATTTAGTTCGGTCTCAAATGGTTGCGGTGGTAAGCACAGACCACGAATTTTCAAAAAAGAAAACCTTATCTTTTAAAGAGTTCTTCTCTCAAGAGTTAGTGATGTTTAAACAAGGCTACTTTCACAGAGAAAGACTAGATGCCATATGTGAGCAAGAGAACTTAACTGCCTATTTTTCTTTTGAAACCAACCTATTACCTGTTATTTTGAAAATTGTAAAACGGGATTTCGCTATCAGTGCATTACTTGAGTTAGCCACAGAAAACGAACCTGATATTGTCTCTATTCCTTTTAGTGACCCTATATTTTTAGATATCTCTATTGCGTGGAGAAAGAATGGTTATCTCTCAAAAGCAGACCGAACCTTCTTAGACTTTGTGAAACAAAACCACTAGAACTACCTTAAATTTCACGAAAAGTTCCCCAAATTAAGCCCTCATAAATGGAAAATATGACTACCAAATTCGGTACTGACATTAACGAAAATAAGTGGAATATTGAATACCAGCTTAGCTTTCAACATCAAAATAATAAAAATGATGAAAGCAATATTAAGTTAAAAGTCACGCAACGAATGTGAAATGTTAGCCAAAAAATGAGGTGCCACAATGAAGAAATATATTCCTGTCCTACTTGCTCTTAGTGCAGTTTCTGGTGCTAGCTATGCGGCAACAGCGCCAAAGGCTGATACTGCTGATTATTTACAAATGCGTAACGGTGTTGCTTATCAAGTGAATCAAGACAGCCCTTATACTGGTCAGTTTGTTCAAAAATACGATAACGGACAAATATCAACAAAAGTGGAATTTAATAAAGGGTTAGAAATAGGCACCGAAAGTAATTGGTACCCGAACGGTCAAATGGCCTCTAAGCTGAACTATAACGACGGTAAGCTTGAAGGCGTAATGCAAACTTGGTATGCAAATGGCCAGAAAAAAACAGAGTTCACTTACAAGAATAATAAGCTAGATGGAAAAGCAACGCGTTGGTATGACAACGGCGAGAAAAACCTAACCATTAGCTACGATGATGGCCAAAAAGACGGCCAATACACCAGCTACTATGCAAATGGTAAGAAAGCGACTCAAGCAAGCTATGATGAAGGAAAAATCAAAGACGGTTCACTCACTCATTGGAATAATCATGGTGATAAAGTAGAACAATTAACCTTCAAAAATCAAAAAGTCGTTTCTGAACAAACATGGTTACCAGAGAGCTAATCAACAGATTTTATAACAATTAATAGTTAACGTTAATGCAATAACAAAAAGTTCGCCCTACAAAAATAAAGCCCTTATGCACACAAAGTACATAAGGGCTTTTTATTTGTAGGCTCATTATTTATCGATTCAGATCAAGGTACACAATATTACTCAAAGTTTATCCGTTTACGTTAAATGAAAATAATATTAACCCACCAATGATTGATTGAAATGAAGACGCCAAATCAAGTGTATAAAAAAGCCAAGCGCATGAGCACTTAGCTTCTAATTAAAAATCGTCAACGTATTTTAATGAGACAGTATCCACTTCTATCTAACTTCTTCTGCTTCTACGTCTTCATGTTTGTATGCAATAAAACCATACATAGTCCAACCAAGGAAAGTAACAATAGACCCCCACATCATTGCGTCATAACCCGCCCCATAAAGAGCATAAAAACTGTATACTGCCGCCACAACCGCAATAAAATTCGTTTTACTCATCTCTTTTTTACTAACATGAGCGAACTTTTGCATAATGAAGATAGCTGCCATACATAGGATATAAGGCACGACGTTGGTAACCACCGCTAAGTTGACTAACGATTCAAATTGCTCGTTCAACGTTGGACTGATTGTCATTAGCGATAATACCGTTTGAATCACCGTAATAATGATCATTCCTTTTACTGGTGTTCCTCGTTTATCAATTTCAGAGAATACCTTTGGAAAGAAACCTTCATCAGCCGAGCTTTTAAACACAGAGGCGATAGTAAACTGCCACCCTAGTAAAGACCCAGTACATGCAATCACAGCTAAACCAGCAACCGCTTTACCAGCCCAAGACCCTAACATAACTTGCCATACCAAACTGAATGGTGCCGTTGATGCTGCTAGAGCTCCATTTTCAACAATACCCGCACAAATGTTAGTAGAAACAATATAAACCACCGCCGCAATTAACGTACCGCAAAGCACTGCGATAGGAACGTTCTTCTCTGGATTTTCAACAGAGTCACTGTTTGCACATGCAGATTCCAAACCCAAAAACGCCCAAAGCGTCATAGCTATCGATGCGCTCACCGCATCACCAAAGGGTAAACTGTGTGGATTCCAAGAGTTAACGTACATTTCAGGACTAAACCAGAACCATCCAATTATTCCTAAGCTACATACAGGTAAAATAACGCCCCATACCGTAAAAGTACCAATTTGTCCTGTTACTTTTGCGCCACCAAAATTTGCAACAGTACATAACCACAACACACTAATCGTTGCTATACACGTTTGAATCGGAGTCAATGAGATCTCAAAGAACGCTTGGGCATAACCCACCGACGTAATCGCAATCGCAATGTTCGCAATCAATAAAGAAAGACCATAAGTCCATCCCGCCATGAACGCGCCTGAATCACCAAAAGCATAAGAGGCATAACCATTCATACCACCCGGACGTTTACTAAATCGCCCACATTTGGCAAAAACATACGCTAAACTCATGGAACCAATCGCAGTAACAAGCCAAGAAATAATTGAGATGGAACCCACTTGTGCCAATTTACTTGGCAGCATAATAATGCCGGATCCAGCCATGTTAATAAAAGTAAGGACCGTAAGTTGAACTACGCCCATTTTAGATTTTTGTGTCATAAGATCACCCTGAGTGACGTGGCAGGAGATCCCACCACGTTCATTAGTTGTTAGTTTGATTCGTTAAGGACATAACAAAATGCGGTAGTTCGGCCATTTACTTCTTCTAAATAAACACCTTGAATTTCAGGAGCGAATCCTGGGAACTGGTTAATCCCCTCTTCTAATGCTAAGAAGTATTGGGTAACTTGGCTGGTCCACGCTTCTCCAGGGATCACACATAGCACACCCGGAGGATAAGGAAGTGCACCTTCAGCGGCGATTCGTCCCGTTGCTTCTTTCAGTTCTACGTATTCACACTCTCCACGGAAATACTGAGTGTTTGCTTGTTGAGGAAGCACTTTCATTTCAGGGAAATAGGCCTCACGGAACATACAACGTTGCAGCTCTTTTACATTCAACTCACGGTACATATTATGCATTTCAAGACATAACTGTTGAATTGTATAACCTTTATAACGCTCTTTATTTGCTTCATACACGGTTGGTAACACCACTTGCAATGGAGCATCTTCTTTCACAAATTGTTCGAAGCGATTAATTTGCGCCACCAGTTGGTGCATTTTTGCCATGTCTTCAGCAGGTGTAAGCAAGAACAAAATAGAATTCAAATCACACTTCTCAGGAACAATGCCATTTTCACGTAAGAAGTTAGCGAGTAGCGTTGCTGGAATACCAAATTCAGCATAATCCCCGTGTTCATTAATCCCCGCTGTCGTTAATAACAATTTACATGGATCAACAAAGTATTGTTCCTTACCGTAACCTTCAAATTTGTGCCATGTGTCTTCAGGATTAAATAAGAAGAATTTTTTCTCATTTGCAATTAATTCCGTGTCATAGTCCTGCCATAATTGGCCATCAACTATTTCAGGAATAAATGGCGTAATATATTCACAGCTATTCAATAATTCTTTACGCGTTTCAATACCAATTTTTACACACTCATGCCATAACTTACGGCCAGATGCACCATCATGAATTTTGGCATTCACATCTAATGCTGAGAATAAAGCATAAAATGGGCTGGTTGACGCATGCATCATGAAGGCATTATTAAAGCGTTTATGATTACAGTAACGAGCTTGTCCTTTGATATGACGGTCTTTTTTATGGATTTGGGAGGTTTGAGAAAAACCAGCTTGTTGCTTATGAACCGATTGAGTAACCAAAACACCTGCATCTTCAGGTTTTAAATCCAACAATAATGGAGAGCAATCTTTCATCATTGGAATAAATTGCTCGTAGCCTACCCATGCAGAATCAAATAAAATGTAGTCACATAAGTGGCCAATTTTATCCATTACAAAACGCGCGTTATAAATCGTACCGTCGTAGGTTCCTAGTTGAATAATCGCCATTCTGAATGGACGTTCTTCTTTTGCTCTTTCTGGATCTGTTTTTGCAATTTGACCGCGAATATAACTTTCATCAAAACAATGTTCATCAATGCCACCAATAAATCCGTATGGATTTCGAGCTGTTTCTAAATAAACAGGAATCCCACCCGCTTGAAATAACGCACCGTGATGATTTGATTTATGGTTATTTCGGTCAAATAGCACCAAATCTCCCGGAGTTAAAATTGCATTACAAGCAACCTTGTTTGATGCAGATGTCCCATTAAGAACAAAGTACGTTTTATCTGCATTAAACACTTTTGCTGCGTGTTTTTGTGCTGCACACGCATGACCTTCATGGATTAACAAATCCCCTAATGCCACATCCGCATTACATAAATCACTTCGAAATAAATTCTCGCCAAAGAAATCATAAAACTGTTTACCAGCAGGGTGTTTTTTGAAAAACTGTCCTCCTTGGTGTCCGGGACAATCAAACGCCGCATTCCCTTGATCAACATACCGGGTTATTTTTTCAAAAAATGGTGGCAACACTTTTGATTCGTATTTATGAGCAGCTTCGTTAATTTGACGACAATAATATGAGATAGATTGTTGAGTTAAATCAATAACACTGGTTACTTTTGCATAATCACAAGAGCAAAGTTGGCGAGTACCATCACCACAAATAACAAAAACTGGAATGCCATAACACGTTTCTTCAATTTGTTGATGTACCTTACCTGACACATCATCAAGGGAAAGAATAACAGCACTCACATCCGTTAATGCGACAGTATCAATCGGTCTTAATTCTCGGTTAAACGTTTCAACCAACATATCAGCGAGAGGCATGAAGTAATCACCAAGATTATTACTTATCGCAATACTTAAATTTTTCATAATTAATTTCTTCTGTTTGAATGACAGAAGCGAAATTAAAAGATTTAGAATATGAAGAACAACATCAAGAGTAATTTGTTGATCTCATTCACAATATTAATATTATTAATAATTTATTTTATAAATATACGATTTCATTACTTTCATTTAAAAATTAAAGGTGATATTTACGCACGCATAATAATTAAGATGGTTATATAATCCATCACTAAATTTAACCTTTTTAACATAGTTGACATTTATATCATACTGTAAATATACGGTTGCATTATTTCAATCCGTAATTTATATTCTAAAAATAAATATCTCGATTGAGATAATAAAAACAAACAATTGTATTTTTAAACGCCAATATATTATTGGTTAGTAATTAAT
>SAMEA5043647__coassemble_356_pt1 | contig 19028 bp, 17 predicted proteins | sample SAMEA5043647__metabat2_low_PE_001 | metagenome-assembled genome bin SAMEA5043647 (sample SAMEA5043647) | Gadus morhua | reverse complement strand
CATATTAAAGTTGAGGTGAATGATGAGTTCTAAAGATCAAATAATTAAATTAAAAGAAGAGTTGTATAGTGCAGAGATTATTTATGCATGGGATTATGAAGGGGCTGGATTAAAATATAATAATCTATTTAACTGGGGGTATTCGGTATTTATTGGTTTACTTATCTTGTTATTTCTTTGGTCTGTTTCTGAAGATATAACCTTAAATTCATATTCTTTTTGGGCGATATTTACTTTCCTGACTATGATGGTATTGATTTCAAGATATCTTTTTACACCAGATAAACATCGTTGTTACCACCTAACATCAATGGGTATTCATTACACTGAACAAGACATGATCCCAGAAGTGGCTTATAAAATTGCGCGAGGCTTTGCTTGGGTTGGCATTGTGGTCTGTATTATCGTTGCCTTTATGTTTGGCCCTTTGGCTTTTGTTGGAGCAGGGGCTTTTGCGCTCATGTCATTTGGGATGACAAATTTCCAGTCAACCGTAGATAAGAGCTATATATTCATTGATGAGCGTAGTGTTGTTTTTCATATAAGGAATGATGGAGTAGTGTCATTTACGATCCCAGAAAAAGGTAAGCTTCAATATAAAGGCCTTGTATACACTTCGACTCTCGAAGAAAAAATGGAGTTACTTACCAACTTACAATCACTTTCTATAAATATGGAAATCATGGAGATCAAAAGATTAAATGATCAATACAAGCATCCAATTTATCAGCAAGATGAAGTTGCAGAGTGATTTATTGAACCTAGATGTCTGAACGCTGAAATTTATAGCATCATAAAATTAGGAACATTTAAGGTGCGAGACTTTACCAACCCCAACCAATGAAGAATTCGTGATTGCTCAACAATCTGTTGAATTACTGTAATAATTCAGTAATTACCTATTTATATTAAAAGGCTCAGACTTAGGTTTGAGCCTTTTTTGTTAATGTAGTCTGTGAAATTTGAGAATACTTACTTCTTACTTCTTTCTGGTTGTTCTATTAATTCATTGAATCGTTCATGAAGAAAATCCAGAAACAGTCGGATGCGCTTTGGTTGATATTTTTTACTGATGTATAGCACATGTAAATCTGCGCTTGATGTTGATGAATTAAAGTTTTTCATGTGTCCATTGAGTAAGGTGACTAATCGTTTATTCTCAATGTCTGCTTGCACGTCTAAAGCTGATTTTAAAGCAACGCCAACGCCTTCCAAAGCCCAATGCCTAATGACTTCGCCATCATCTGAGAATCGCTTGGGAATAATAGTGATGACACTTTTTTGGTCTTCATCTTGAAAATGCCATGTTTTCAATTCTTCATTGCTGCGAATCATTGCTAGGCAGTCATGATTCACCAAATCTTGAGGTGTTAATGGCGTGCCATGTTGTGCTAAATATTCTGGTGAAGCACACAATACTCTCTTACTTGGTGATAAACGTCGTGATATTAAACTGCTATCGGCCAACTCTCCATATCGGATCACGATATCGATACCTGATTCAGCGATATTAGAGATACGATCGTTCAAATATAAATAGGGAACAACGTTGGGGTGTTGTTTACAGAACTCAGATAATATAGGAAGGATATATTGTCTACCGATGTCCTTTGGCGCTGATATTCTTAATGAGCCTTTGACTTCTTTAACCCCGTTTCGGATTAGATTTTCTGTTTCATTAACGTTATCCAATATCTCGATACAGGCTTTATGGTAAAGCTCTCCTGAATCAGTGAGTGATAAATGCCTCGTGCTTCTATTAAGTAGCTTTACACCATACCTTTCTTCAAGAGCTTGAAGCCTTGCTGTCATTGTGGCCGGAGAAAAACCAAGTTCACGCCCTGCAGCGGCTAATCCTTGATGCTTCACTATACTCACAAACATCGTCATATCAGAAAACTTATCCATTTATCCTCCTGCTATTTCATTGTTCATCTCAGCTGAATAATGAGTTCATATTTTACCTAATTATCAAAATATCATGAATGAATATAATAGCAACCATAGGCCAGGGGAGCAGGCGAAATAAAGAGTCGAAGTGATGATGGATAACACTTAGAGGCCTTTAACTAATAATGAATACGATCTTTATAGGTACTTAATGTTAGGCCATTAAAGATTGACATAAATAGAGGTAAATCATCATGAATAAAGAAAAAATGCCATTTCAGGTGTGGATATTAACCTTAGCGGCCTTCGCTATTGGAACTGCTGAGTTTGTTATTGCCGGTATTCTTCCTCAAATAGCGGTATCACTTTCGATTACGGAAGGTCAAGCTGGCTATTTAATTAGTGCTTATGCGCTTGCGATTGTGATTGGCGGACCAATCTTAACGATTTATCTCGCACGTTTTAATAAAAAGATTGTACTCATCGGGTTAATGGTTCTGTTTATTATCGGCAATATCCTATCTGCATTAGCGCCTAATTATAATTTACTTTTAGTGAGTCGTGTTGTCGCTGGTCTTGTGCAAGGCCCGTTCTATGGTATTGGCGCAGTAGTCGCAACGAATCTAGTCTCAGAAAAAATGGCAGGGCGTGCTGTGGGACAAATGTTTGCAGGATTAACGTTGGCGAATGTGTTGGGAGTACCTGCGGGGACTTGGATAAGTTTACAGTTCGGATGGCACACCACATTTTTTACTGTCGCCGCTTTCGGTGCGATTGCGATGGTATTTATTTTAACGTCTATTAAATCAACAGGTCATAGTGAAGCTAAAGATATTAAAACTCAGCTTATGGCATTTAAAAATCCAATGTTACTTATTAGTTTAGCGATCACTGCGTTGTCATGGTCTGGATTTATGACGCTATATGGTTATCTTGCGCCGATTGCTATGCATATCACTGGTTACGGGGAGGCTGCGGTTACTTGGATCTTAGTGATTGTGGGGGCAGGTCTGATTATTGGCAACATACTTGGGGGCCGATCTTCGGATAAAAATCTCGCGAAAGCATCCATGTTTTGGGCGGTAGCGATGCTTATTTCACTGATTCTTGTTGGTTTATCTGTTGATAACAAAATATTGTTTGTGGTTACGGCTTTTGTGTTCGGTATTGCTTCATTTGCAAATGTACCAGCGATGCAACTTCGAGTGATGAAACATGGTGGTGAAGGTCAAGAACTTGCCGCTACCGCAAATATTTCAGCGTTTAATTTAGCGAATGCTTTTGGTGGGTTACTTGGTGGTTTGGTGCTTGATAGCCATGTAGGGGCGAGCATGATCCCTTATGCCGCTGTTGTTGTTCCAATCATCGGTTTGTTCTTTATTGCCAAAGCAAATCGAAATGAAAATGCATCGAATAAATTAGTGTCTAGCTTAACGAGTTAATAAAAGAATGTTGATTGCATGGTTTCTTTATCAAGAAATACGAAATTAATGATAAATGGTTTTAATAAGGTGAACAGAATGAGCAAATTACTTCAGAAAACAAGTTTAAAAGGATTGGTTCTACAAAACCGTGTAGTAATGGCACCAATGACTCGCGCTCGTACAAGTCAGCCCGGGAATATACCAAACGAAATGATGGCTACTTACTATAAACAACGTGCGAGTGCGGGGCTAATTATATCTGAAGCGACTCAAGTTTCAGATGATTCACAAGGGTACTCATTCACTCCGGGTGTTTACACTGATGAGCAAGTAAAAGGATGGCAATTCGTTACTAAATCCGTTCAAGAGCAAGGTGCTGCTATGTTTTGTCAGCTTTGGCACGTAGGACGAGTCTCTCATCCTACTTTCCAAAAGGGAGAGTTGCCTATTGCGCCTTCTGCATTATCTCCAGTTGAAACTAAGGTTTGGATCTCTGATGAGAAAGGCAATGGCAATATGGTGGATTGCATTCAACCGCGAGAAATGACTCAGGCGGATATCGATCGAGTTATTAAAGATTTTGCTCAGTCAGCAAAGAAAGCGATAGAAGCGGGCTTTAATGGCGTAGAGATTCATGGCGGCAATGGCTATTTGATTGATCAATTTTTACGTACAAATTCAAATAAGCGCACGGATAACTACGGCGGGACGCGAGAGAATAGAACCCGATTCCTTCTTGAAGTGGTTGATGCGGTAATTGAAGCCATTGGTGCTGACAAAGTGGGGGTTCGTCTTGCTCCGTTTATTACGTTTAAAGACATGGATTGCCCTGATATTGTTCCTACTATTCTTGATGCATCAAAAGAGCTTCAGGCTCGTGACATTGCTTATATGCATTTATCTGAAGCAGATTGGGATGATGCTCCCGTTATCCCTGAGAGTTTTCGCATTACATTACGAGAAATTTTTACAAACACTATTATCGTGGCAGGCAGTTATACGCAAGAGCGAGCTGATGAGATATTAGATAAAGGCTATGCTGACCTAGTCGCTTTTGGTCGCCCGTTTGTTTCTAACCCAGATTTAGTGTCACGATTAGAGAATAATTATGAATTTTCTGGATTAGATGGTGCGACGTTGTTTGGTGGCAATGAATTTGGCTACATTGATTACCCTATGTTTGATGAAAAATAATGAACTTATTGGAGATCAAAATATGAAAATAGTTAAATTATTGGCTATCACTCTAATTACAATATTACCTATGGTATCACAGGCTCAAGACGTACAGACCTATGTTGGTGCAAATTACGAACATGGGAGTATCAAGGTTGGAACTCATCGCTCTAACGTTGATGGGATTAAATTTCAAGCTGGCAGTGATTTAGAGTGGGGATACCTTAAAGGCACAGCAGCAACTTTAACGGGAGATGGTGTCGATTATGATAACTATACGTTTTCGGTTGAAAAAATAGTTAATATTCAACAATCGCATTTCTTCGTTTCACCAGAAGTTGGGCTTACTTATTCTCGTTATGATAATGGGAAATTAAAAGAATCTGATTTAGGTCCGATGGCAGGCGCATCACTCGGTTATAACATTAATAAGCAATTTCAAATTGTGACAAACTACAATCATTCATTCGGAATGAAATCGAATCAGCATAATATTGAGGGAGACAGTTTTAGTGCAGGGCTGAATTATCGATTTAATTGATGGTTGGAGTGTGTCGATTAATTCCATTAAAAATAGTGGTAATTTGCTCTTTATTTAATCGAATAATGAGCTATATGTTGTGGTTTCACTGGCAAACGTATTGGGGTAAGTAATTGATAAGTAATAAGGCAGAATAAAAAGTGATGTAAATCACAAATGCTGCTATAATCGGCGCAAATTTGAAAAGCTGGACATTCGGGCCAGCTTTTTTATGTCTATTTGAATAACTAATTGGAATGTACTGTGCTAACGACTGCTAACATCACAATGCAATTTGGCGATAAGCCACTTTTTGAAAATATTTCTGTTAAGTTTGGTAACGGTAACCGTTACGGTTTAATCGGCGCGAACGGCTGTGGTAAATCTACCTTTATGAAGATCTTAGGTGGCGAGTTAGAACAGTCTGGCGGTACAGTTTCAACAGATCCAAATGAACGTATGGCTAAATTAGGCCAAGATCAGTTCGCATTCGAAGAATACACAGTAATCGATACTGTAATCATGGGCCATAAAGAGCTATGGACAGTTAAAGAAGAGCGTGACCGTATTTATTCTTTACCTGAAATGTCAGATGAAGATGGTATGCGTGTTGGCGATTTAGAAACTCAATTCGGTGAAATGGATGGTTACTCAGCAGAAGCTCGTGCTGGTGAACTTCTACTAGGTCTAGGCCTTCCTGAGTCTCTACACTTTGGCTTAATGAGCGAAGTTGCTCCTGGTCTTAAAGTTCGTGTTTTACTAGCACAAGTTCTATTCGCTGAACCAGACATCATGCTTCTTGATGAACCAACGAACAACTTGGATATGCATACTATTGCGTGGTTAGAAGACATTCTTCTTGCTCGTAACTGTACAATGATCATCATCTCGCATGACCGTCATTTCTTGAACTCAGTATGTACACACATGGCTGATGTGGATTACGGAAATATTTGCCTATTCCCAGGTAACTACGACGAATACATGACAGCAGCAACACAAGCTCGTGAGCAACTTCAAGCAGACAATGCGAAGAAGAAAGCACAAATTGCTGACTTACAAACGTTCGTAAGCCGCTTCTCTGCAAACGCATCAAAAGCGAAACAAGCGACTTCTCGTCAGAAGCGTTTGGATAAAATTGAACTTACAGAGATTAAAGCATCTAGCCGTCAATCTCCGTTTATTCGTTTTGACCAAGAAAAACCACTTTTCCGTAATGCATTAGAAGTTGAAGGTCTAAAGCAAGGTTATGGCGAAAACATCTTGCTTAACGGCGTTAACCTGATGGTTGAAGTGGGTGAGCGCATTGCGATCATCGGTGAGAATGGTATTGGTAAATCAACACTATTGAACACGCTTGCTGGTGCAATGGAACCAATGTCAGGCATGATCAAATGGTCTGAGAACAACAATATTGGTATGTACGCGCAGGATCACGGACATGATTTCGCTGAAGATCTAAATCTATTAGATTGGATGGGACAGTGGAAACAAGAAGGCGATGACGAGCAAGTTGTTCGTGGTATTCTTGGCCGTATGCTTTTCTCTCAAAGCGATATCAAGAAATCAGTTAAAGTGATTTCTGGTGGTGAACAAGGTCGTATGTTATTTGGTAAGTTGATTATGCAACAACCAAACATCCTATTAATGGATGAACCAACAAACCACATGGATATGGAATCAATCGAAGCATTGAACTTGGCGCTTGAGAACTACAAAGGCACATTAATGTTTGTATCTCATGACCGTCAGTTTGTATCTTCAATCGCAACACGCATCATTGAAATCACAAAAGATGGCGTTAACGACTTCCACGGTACATACGAAGAACACCTAATCAAACAAGGTTTAAAAGGCTAATTTAGCTAAAAACCTAAACAGATAAAATAAAATGGAAGCTTATTAATAAGCTTCCATTTTTTATGTCTGGACTATTATTCACCAAGTTGGATATGTTTTTGGGTTGTGTTGTGACTTAAAAAAGAGAGAGGATATCAATTGTGTTTTTGATAACTACCTCTACTCAATATAAGCTATGGTTCACCTTAAGTACTGGAGATAAGTTATGTCGGCAGATATCGATAATGATAAAACATTCAATCGAATTGATACTATTTTGGCGTATATCCATGAAAATATGGATAGCCCATTATCTGTTGAGATACTTGCAGAAATGAGTTGCTGGTCTCGTTGGCAATTACAACGAGTGTTCCTAAGCCATACCGGAATGAATGTTGCTCAATACGTACGAGAGCTACGTTTAAGCATGGCGGCTCTTGAAGTGCTTAATAAAAAGTATCGTATGTTAGATATAGCTTATTTATATGGCTTTACCTCAGAGATAGCCTTTAGCCGTTCTTTTAAGCAATACTTTAAAATGTCGCCGCGAGAGTATCAAAAACAAGGTAAAAAAATAGGTATTCGTAAACCGTTTCTAAAAAGTCAAAGTCTGACAGAGATCCAAGGCTCTGGTTTTTATCAAGTGCGATTAGAATATAAAGAGAGTTTCACGTTAACGGGATTGCCTATCACGCTGCAAGGTTTGTTTTCAGATGCTCCTGATTTCTTAGATAAAGTTCCTCAAGTGTGGGAAGAGCTTGATGGGTATTTAAGCCAGGTGTCTTCATTTCCAGAGAGTAAATATGGCGTTATTGATACTCGAAATGATACCGAGTCCCTAATTTACTGGGCAGGTGTTATTGAAGATGAAAGTTTATCATCAGTATTAATGTCATTAAGTGAAAACGTATTGCAAGTTATTATCCCATCTCAAGAATACGCAGTTCTGCCTTATATAGGTCCTTCAAGTGGTTTGGCGAAGTCTGTTGAATGGTTGATCTCAGAATGGTTGCCGTTTTCAGGCCATCAAGGCATTGAAGGATTTGATCTTGAAATTTATCATCTGAATGAAAATGAAGAAATCATTGATGTTGAGTATTGGTTGCCGATCCGTAGCTCGTAGCTTTTGTTATAAATCAATTTATCAGTAAAAATATTTATTCATGCCCCAAATTGTTAACTTTTCATAAAATAAATCATTATACTCATGCGCAAGAGAATCATTCTCATTTGCATTCAATTTTAAGAAATTGTAAACAGGATTATAATGAACGTATCTACAAACCATTCAACATTTAATGTTTCGTTACTTGCAACGGCAATTGCTGCTTCTTTTTTCTTTCCCATTTCAGCAATGGCTAATGACAATAACTCTTCTGGTGACATTGAGACTATTTCAATATTTGGTCAGGCTTATCGTAATACCGCAACAAAAACATCGTTAGAGCCAGAGGAAACCCCTCAGGGCATTACTATTCTCGATGGTGAAGCATTAGAACAACGCAGTGTTAAATCTCTTAATGAGGCACTACGCTATGTTCCTGGTGTGACAACCGAGCAGAAAGGCGGTGCAGTGACAATGTACGATACGTTCAATATTCGTGGGTTTGATGTAAACCAAAGCTATTATGATGGTTTGGTTTTACAAGGCTTAAATGGGTGGAATTTACAACCTCAGATTGATCCTATTGCGCTTCAACAAATTGAAGTGTTTAAAGGGCCAACGTCAGTATTATATGGGTCAATGCCACCGGGTGGTATGGTCAATATGATCGCCAAATCACCACAAAAAGAAAAAAGTACGGATGTAAAATTAGCAACAGGTACTGGTAATCTAGTGGAAGCCTCTATTGATACGACAGGGCAGTTTGGAGACAGTGATTTCTCTTATCGTTTTATTGCCCTTGCTCGTCAAAAAGATGGTCAAGTTGATTACACAAAAGAAGAACGCTACGTTATTGCACCATCAGTTGATTGGCAAGTCAGCGACCGAACGCTGATCAACTTTAATATGTATTATCAGAATGATCCGTCAATGGGTATGAATTCTTCAATGCCATCTTCTGGAATGATTTACGACAATCCAAATGGCAGTACTGATCCATCCACATTTGTTGGAGATAAAAACTGGAGTACGTTTGAGCGTGAATTCTTTATGGCTGGCTATAAGATCAACCATGAGTTCAATAATCACTGGTCATTCTTACAAAACTTCCGCTATATGAATGCGTCGTTGTATCAAGAGAATACGTATCATCTTGAAAGTGGGTTTGATTCATCAACGGGTAACCTTGATAGAAATATTTACAGTACAGATGAAAGCTCAACGGGTTATACGATTGATAACCAATTATCTGGTCGTGTGATGGCTGGAGGTATTGAGCATAACTTATTGTTTGGTATTGATTACCAGAAATTAGATGGTGACTCACTTTATCAAGAGTTTGGTACGACCAATCAGTTTGGTAATTTTAATATTTTTAATCCAAACAATGACATGATTGATAAAAGTAAGTTAACCAAGTCTTATGAATCGAAAGAAAAAATCAGGGTTGAACAACTAGGATTCTATACTCAAGATCAACTGCGAATTGATCGTTTAGTTCTGATTGCTGGCGGTCGTTTCGATCAATATAAATCGAGTAACACAACAAGCACAACGTCTAAAGATGCTGACCAAAGTCAATTCTCATACCGTGTTGGTGCATTGTATGAGCTTGAAAGTGGTTTTTCACCATTTATTAGCTATGCAACCAGTTTTGAACCAGCAGCCGGTCTTGATGGAAAAGGCAACGCCTATGATCCTGAGCTGGGCGAGCAAATAGAAGCGGGTGTGAAATATGATTCAGCTGATTATACAAAAACAGCGTCAGCGTCTGTGTTTAGAATCGTAAAAAGTGACGCATTAATGTCAGATCCGACAGACCCATGGGGACCTCAATTGCAAATTGGTGAAATCCGTTCTCAAGGTGTTGAGCTGCAAGGTCAGTGGATGATTAATGATAGCTGGGACGTCGCTGCAAACTATACGTACATTGATATGGAAATTACCAAAGACAGTGGTAATGACTTAGAAGGTAAAACACCAATTTATGTACCAACCCATGCTGCTAGCCTTTGGTCTAACTACTATATCTACGATGGTATTCTAACGGGAACACGCATTAGTGGTGGTTTACGTTATGTGGGTGAAATGGAAATGGATGCGAACAATACAGACAAAGTGCCTGATTATACGGTTGCTGATGTCTCTATTGGTTATGAGTTGGATGGATTAAGTGAATCATTGGCTGGTGCAACGGCACAACTAAGTGCAACTAACCTATTTAATACCGAATATTACAGTTGTTATGACTCGGCTAACTGTTGGTACGGTGCAGAGCAAACGGTAGAATTGAGTGTTAATTATAACTTTTAAGCTTAGTTAAGAATAAAGGGGGAAGTACGTATCATTTTACGTGCTTCTTTTCTTGCGTTTTTGCCATGAAAGAAATGAATTAGGCATGACATAAAGAAGTCCATTTACACACATAAATAATGTAGCAGTATGTATCAACTAAACAATATAAAAGTGATCAGGGACGAACGTACGATTCTTGATATTGATGAATTAACAATAGATCCAACGGCTTTAACTGTCGTGCTTGGCCATAATGGCTCGGGTAAATCGACCTTGGTGAACTTGTTGGCGAATCAATTTTCACCAGAAGAAGGTGAAGTGAGATTAAATCAACAACGACTGTCTACGTTAAATTCGAAAAAATTCGCTCAAAAAGTGGCATTTTCACCTCAAAAATTACCAGAAGTCGCAGGGCTTAATGTTGAAGAGCTTGTTCGCTTAGGCCGTTATCCTTGGCGTGGCGTTCTTGGGCGTTTTAATAAAGAAGATGCACAGATTATTGACGAGTCGATGATCAAAACTGGCGTACAAACTTTTCGTTCAACATTGGCTGATCAACTTTCTGGTGGGGAAAGACAACGAGCGTGGGTGGCGATGTTATTAGCTCAGCAAGCGGATATTTTGATTTTAGATGAGCCAACATCCGCATTGGATATTCATCACCAATATCAACTCATGGGACTATTGAGCGAGTTAAACCAACAAACGAAAAAAGGGATCATTGTTATTCTGCATGATCTTAATTTAACGCTGCGTTATGCCACACAAATCATTGCACTTAAAGGCGGAAAAGTGGCCTTTAAAGGTGAAGCAGGTCATTTGCTTGATGATGCGTTATTGTCTGACTTGTATGGCACTCCGATCACCTTAATTGATCATCCTATTCATAATCATAAAGTTGCTATCGTATGTTGAAAAATCGTATTCTTTCGCTTATCACTCTTCTATTTTTGATGGTAAGTCACACTGCATCGGCTCAATTTGTTGTGCAAGACAATCGTGGTGAACAAGTTCTGGATTCCATACCTCAGCGAGTTGTCGCATTAAACTGGGATCTTGCAGAGCAACTGATAGAACTTGGTGTTACGCCTGTCGCAATCACAGATACGGCGGGGTACCGTGAGTGGGTAGTACAACCCGCACTGTCGAGTGATATTGAAGATGTAGGTACTCGCGCAGAACCAAATTTTGAGAAAATAGCGGCGGTAAAACCGGATGTGATTCTTGTTGCTTCTCCGCAGGCCGATTTAATTCCTCAGTTAGAAAAAATAGCCCCTGTGTTGTATTTTCAAACTTACTCTGCGGATCATGATAATAGCTTGATGGCGATTAATAACTTTGAAGCCATTGCCCTTGTGTTAGGAAAAGAGAAAGTCGCACAAGAAAAGTTAATTGAGATGGATACCGAGATAGCAGAATTAAAGCAGCAGTTAGCTGACGCGTATGGTAATGCGTTACCAGCCGTGTCTGTGTTTCGATTCGCAACTCTGACCTCGGTCTTTATGTATGGTGATAATTCAACAGCGCAATACGCGTTAAATCAGTTAGGGTTTACCACCGCGTTACCTCAAAAAAGTAACCAATGGGGAGTAACACAACTTCGCTTAACAGATCTTCGTCATATTGATGATGGCATTGCGTTGTATATAGAACCGTTTAATGAAGAGAGTAAATTAAACAAATCAGTGATTTGGAATGCGATGCCTTTCGTACGTGCCCATCGAGTGAATAGTGTTGAATCGGTATGGAGTTATGGTGGCGCAATGTCGATAAAATACACAGCGCAAGCATTGGCAAAAAGCCTACTTGAGGTAGCACCTAAATCAATCAATGTTAGTGGTAATAATGAGTAGTCAGTTGAAGGGCGTTTCTTTCCGTTATCTATCGGTACTTTGTGTATTGATTGGGTTGGTGGTTGCTACGTTTCAATTTGATGCTGTATTGAGTTTATCTCAGCAATGGCAAGCAATAAGCCAAGCGAGTGTTGATCTCACTTTACTTGATGACTTTGATAAGATCATCTTTGTTGAGTCACAATTGCCTCGTTTAATCATGGCACTTTTGGTTGGTGGAATGCTTGGGTTAGTCGGTAGCTTAATGCAACAATTGACTCAGAATGCCCTCGTTTCCCCAATGACACTGGGTACGGCATCTGGTGCGTGGCTAGCCTTAGTCATTATGAATGTGTGGTTTGCTGAGTATGTGGCTGATTATGCGTCTATGGCGGCACTCGTTGGGGCATCGCTCACGTTTGGTTTAGTCGTTGCTATTGCTGGTATTCGAAATTTATCAGGCTTACCTATCGTATTATCTGGCATGGCTGTGAATATTTTTCTGGGTGCTGTCGCCACCGCTATTATTTTATTAAATGAGCAATACGCAAAGAACTTGTTTATTTGGGGGGCTGGGGATCTGGCTCAGAATGGATGGGATCAAATTGTATGGTTATTACCTAAACTATTAGCCGCTGTACTTATTTTTATTTTCGCGCCCAGAGTCTTAGCGTTATTACGGTTGGGTAATGTTGGCGCTGCGGCTCGTGGGCTTAATGTTATTCCTGCTTTCTTTGGGTTATTTACTGTTGGTTTATGGCTGGTTTCCTCTTCGATTACTGTGGTTGGCGTGATCAGTTTTATTGGTTTACTTGCACCGAATATTGCGCGCCATTTAGGAGCTAGAACTCCAAGAGATGAATTGTTCTTTAGCTTATTATTAGGCGCTACGTTATTAGTTGGTACTGATTTATTGGCGGTAGTGCTCAGTCATTACACAACAGATATGATCCCAAGTGGAACAGCGGCGGCATTCATTGGCGCACCTGCACTTATTTGGTTTACTCGAAGAAACATGAGCTCGCAAGATCAACTGTCGATCAGTTTACCAAAAGGGAAATCGTATTTACCAACAGGGTTAATTACATCATTGATTGTGGGTCTTGTGGTCGTCGCGGTTTTAGCTGTTGTGATAACAAAAGATTCAACCCAAACACTTCATCCGTGGGTAATGATGATCCCAAGTGAGTTCAGTTGGGAGTTAAAATGGCCAAGGCTACTTACCTCTTTATCTGCAGGGGCTGGATTGGCAGTTGCCGGCGTATTATTGCAACGATTGATTTATAATCCTTTAGCAAGTCCTGATATTTTAGGTATCTCAGCGGGAGCGACATTAAGCTTAATTGGTGGCAGCGTTTTTTTAGGGTTTAATATCTTTGAAGCCGCGCCTCTTGTGGCTTTTTGTGGAAGTTTAGCGGTATTAGTGCTGTTACTGGTGCTAGGGAAGCGTCATCAGTATGCGCCTTCGATGCTCATTCTTACTGGGATAGCATTAACGGCGTTAATCGACGCTTTAGTCCAATTTTCATTAGCAAAAGGGAATGAGGATTCATATTCATTATTGAATTGGCTTGCCGGTTCTACTTATCGAGTGTCTCCCCAATCTGCTTTTGTTTTGTTCTTTTGCGTCGTTTTATTGGTGGCTTTTGCGTTATTAACCCATCGTTGGCTAACCCTTATTTCAGCAGGTCGTTTGTTTGCACAAGCCAGAGGGTTAAACGTAACTAAGAGTTTTATCGCATTGCTTATTTGTGTTGCGTTACTTTGTGGTGCAGTAACTGCTACCATGGGGCCGATTGCATTTATAGGCTTACTTGCTCCCCATATGGCGGTTCTTTTAGGGGCGAAAAAAGCATTTGAACAGATTGTCGTAGCGGCATTAATTGGCGCTTGGTTAATGGTGATTGCTGATTGGTTAGGTCAGCATATTTTATTTCCATCTCAAGTGGCGGCAGGAACGTTAGTGTCAGTGATTGGTGGCATTTACTTTATTGGTTTGCTGATAAAAGGCCAACGCTCTACACATTAAAAATAGACGTTCAATAATGGTTAGCCTTGCATTGATATTGGCTAGATGAATTTAATTAATTAGCGATTTGATTATGATGAAAATGACGAAAAAAGCATGGCTATTGGTCATGATGGCACAACCAATGGCGGTATATGCCAGCGATTTAGGAACGGCTCAAGCCATTCAAAATAAGACCAATACGGCTTCAGCCCAAAGCCAGACTCGTATTAGTCATAGTGCCGATTCTACTTTATCGTTGCGTTCTGATATTGAGCAACTGGAAGAAGAAGTTAAAAACCTCGATGTTTACCGCAAGCATTTAGAGGCATTAGTAAAAGATCAACACAGTGAATTGAGTAATATTGATCAGCAAATTTCAGACATTGAACAAACTCGTCAAGGGGTCGTGCCTTTGATGTATAAAATGATTGATGGTCTAAAACAAACGGTTAAAAACGATAAGCCTATTCGTATTGAGCAACGTAATCTTCGCATTGAAAAGCTAGAGACCATGATGACAGTGGCGAATGTCAGTGATGCTGAGAAGTATCGTCGTATTTTAGAAGCGTATCAAATTGAACTGGATTACGGCATTAAGTTGGGTGTTTACCAAGGTAAAATTACGCTTGATGATGATAAAACCATTGAAGCAAATATTTTGTATTTAGGTCGAATTTCTTTAATTGCACGTAACTTTAACCAAGATAAATATTGGGCTTGGGATCAAAAAGAAAAGTCATGGACATTATTAGATTCTTCACTTAATTCGGATCTTAATCATGCGTACGGGGTAGCAAATAAAGAGGTAGCCCCAAGCTTGCTTACATTACCTGTATCACTGAATGTTACTGAGGAGAAATAAGATGAATTACGTATCCACACTTCTTAGTGTTTTATTATTAAGCCTTTCTTTTTCAGTGGCAGCTCAAGGTGATTTAGCAAGCAGTGCACAAACTCAAAATAAATCACAAAAATCGCATGATGTGCAGCGAGAATCGGGGTTTAAGCAAACAGAACAAACGTATCTACAACAGAAAAAAGAACTTGCAGAACGTAAACGCCAAGTTCAAAAAAAGATTAATGCATTGACGAAAACCTTCAGTGAAAATGAAGGGCTATTAGCAAAACGAGAAGAGAAACTGCGCTTAGATACTGGCAGTTTAGGTGAATTGTTTGGTGTGGTTCGTCAAGCAGCGAAAGAGTTGAAAAGCGAAAATCAAACCAGTGTTACCGGTGCGGATAATCTTCAATACTCACAAGCGGTAAACACCATCGTATCCGCTAAAACGTTGCCAACCTTGCCACAGTTAACTGAATTATGGATGAGCATGGATGAACAAATCCAGGCCAGTGGTGAGCTGAAAAAAATTAATACCAATGTGATTGATGGTGAAGGTCAAACCGCTTCTCAAGCGTCGTATCGCTTAGGATCGATAGGCTTAATTGCCGATCAAGGCTACTTGAATTGGAATGGCACACGTAAAGACGCCACTTATTATGTTAAGCAACCAGATAATGGCCCAAGCTTGAGTTCACTGTCTGATCTTGCAAGTGGTGATATGGAAACCATGGTTGTCGATCCGTCTCGTGGCTTTATGATAGACCAACTGGCATTAACACCAACCTTGGTTGAAAGACTGCAAGCGGGTGGTGTTGTAGGTAAAATAATTCTTGCGTTATTAACATTAGGATTGGTGATTGCGATTTTCCGAGGCGTTAAATTAGCGATTATTCAACAACAAATAAAAACACAGTTGAAGAACCCAGAAGCACCAACCGACAATCCATTAGGCCGAGTGTTATCTGTTTACGATGAAGAAAAACATCGCAGTGTTGAGTCATTAGAGTTGCGTTTATTAGAAGCGATTGTGGATGAGCAACAAGGGTTAGAAAAAGGCCTTTCAATGCTGAAATTACTTGCGGCCCTTGCGCCAATGCTTGGTTTGTTAGGCACCGTTACTGGCATGATCGAAACATTCCAAGTGATTACTCAGTTTGGCAATGGGGATCCAAAAGTCATGGCTGGAGGGATTTCGATGGCACTGGTCACTACCGTTCTTGGCTTAGTTGCTGCAATGCCGTTGTTGTTTGCTCATAATATTTTAAGCACTCAAGCTGAGAATATACGCAGCATTTTAGAGAAACAAGGCATTGGGTTAGTGGCAATACAGGCTGAAAAGCAACCAAACCCGACAGCGAAAACAACGGTAGGAAGTAACATCTAATGGCAATGTCATGGCTATCTAATTGGCTTGATACGTTACTGCAATTTATGGCGCAAGGTGGCCATATTTTGTGGTGGCTGGCAGGCGTTGTGGTTGTATGTTGGTTATTTGTGGTTGAGCGTGTGATATATCTTGGTTTCTATTTTCCAAAGCGCCGCCAACAATGGGTAACACAGTGGCATCAACGCAGTGAACATGAATCTTGGTATGCTCATGCGATTCGTGACAGTTGGTTAAATCAGGCCCACATAGAATTAAATCAGAACTTAAACCTAATCAAATGGCTAGTATCAATTTGTCCAATGTTAGGATTATTAGGCACTGTGACTGGAATGATCTCTGTTTTTGATGTGATGGCGACATTAGGCAGTAGCCAACCGAAACTGATGGCCTCAGGCATCTCACTGGCTACGTTACCAACGATGGCGGGAATGGTTGCCGCTCTTGCTGGATTATTTGTTCATGCCCGTTTAGCAAAGACGTGTCGTTTACGTGAATTGAAGTTAGAAAAATCATTAAGGAGTCCAACATGAGACTCGGAAGACGCGATACCAAAACAGAAGAAGCCCAAATTGATTTAACCTCAATGTTAGATATTGTCTTTATCATGCTGATTTTTTTCATTGTGACGAGCTCATTTGTGCGTGAATCAGGGGTTGAAGTGAATCGGCCTCAAGCATCCAATGTAACAAGCCAGAAAGACGCGGGCATCTTTGTTGGCATTAATGCATCAAATGATATTTACATCGATAAACGAATCGTAGATGTAGAGCGTGTGCAAGCGACGTTAGAGCACCTGTTATTAGAGCAACCTGATGCCTCTCTTGTGATCCAAGCGGATGAACATGCGTATAACGGCACCGTAGTTAAAGTGATGGATGCAGCAAAAGGCGCGGGCGTGAAGCAAATTGCATTGGCTGCGGAGAAAAGATAGTGCTTAGGTTATTGATGGCGTTACCTATTGCACTGGCTATTAGTATTGCTTTATTTTCCGTGATGGCATGGATGGTAGACAATGGTAACCAAGGAAAACCGGAAGCCAGTGAAAATCTAAGCTTTACTATGATGATGGTTGAACCTGAAAGTGATCTTCAACGTCGTCAACGTTCTGTTCCTGAGCAGCCTAAACCGCCAGAATTACCACCAGAAACGAAAGTATCTCAATCGCAATCAGAGATGTCTTCGGTGATGCCTGTAACACCAATGTCTTCGGTTGGTTTAGATACGGCGATTAACGGATTAAAAATAAGTGCGCCAACGTCGTTCGGAAGTTTTACGACGAATCAACAGGCAATGCCATTGTATCGCGTAGAACCACGATACCCGAGTAGAGCATTAAAACGAAAAATTGAAGGCTACGTTATTATGTCTTTTTCTATTGATGAAACGGGCGAACCTTTTGATATAGAAGTCAAAGAAGCGGAGCCAAAACGAATATTTGATCGTGATGCGGTTCGGGCACTAAAACAATGGAAGTACCAACCTAAATTGGTAGAAGGGAAAGCCATTGTTCAGCAGAATCAAACCGTTAGATTGGAGTTTAAATTAGCCAAATGATGAAAAAAATTGCGTTAACGGTTCTTTTTATATTGCACATACAAGGTGTGACGGCGGCGGAATTGAGTCGATATACCGCCACAAAAGTACAAAGAGCACAAAACCTTCAGCAAAATGAAAAGTTGGATGAAGCCATCGATATTCTTGCGGATGTTGATACATCAAAAGCCTACGACAAAGCATTCGTGGCTCGAATGTTGGGTGTGTTTTATTGGCAGAACAATCAAAAATCACAAGCGATTAAACAGCTTGATTATGCGGTTTCGAGTGGTCAATTACAGGATAAACAAGCGTGGACAACCCGAAAAATGTTGGCTGATATCCTCTTAATGGAGCAAAAGTATAAAGCGGCACTACCTCATTATTATCAATTGGTTAAAACGGTACCAAAGAATGAAAAAGGGGATGAGTTATGGCTTAGGATCGCTCAGATCCATTATCAGAGCTCAGAGTTTGCACCAACCCTTAAAGCGATTGGACGATATGAATCGTACCGAAAACCAGATGAATTAACACCATTATCGTTAAAGTTTGGTGCGCAAGTTCAACTCAAGCAATGGAAGCAAGTTGTTCCTACCTTAGAGCGGTTAATTGTACTACAACCTGAGAAATTAACGTGGTGGCGTCAATTAGTTACGGCTCACTTGCAGTTAGGTCAAACCAAGCAAGCATTGAATGTATTGGTGTTAGCGGATATCAACAAATTATCTCTTCCTGAACAAGACATTAAATTGTTGGCTCAGCTATACGCAAAACAAGGTATTCCAGAGAAAGCAGCACAGACATTAGGACGCTTATCAACAGCAAATACCGATGTCGATTTATTGGTAGAGCAAGCCGTGCATTGGCAAAATGCGAAAGAGTGGAATAAGTCCATTGCCTTCTGGAGTAAAGCCGCAAAGATATCGTCTCGTTATTACTGGCAAGAATCCCAATTACTTCTACAGCAAAAACAGTATGAAGCCGCATTGAGATCGTTAAATAAAGTGAACGATCCTAAGAAAAAACAAGCGGTATTATTAGCGAAGGTAAAAGCGTATTACAAACTGAATCGTTTAGAAGAAGGGTTGATTAATGCGAAAAAAGCCAATGATATATCAGCGTCTAATGAAACAAAAGGATGGGTTAACTACTTGTCTAATTTGAGGAATTAG